>Ga0209121_10001814_pt1 | contig 22268 bp, 23 predicted proteins | sample Cruoilmetagenom3_FD_187292 | JGI IMG/M metagenome (GOLD analysis project Ga0209121, IMG submission 187292) | Oil polluted marine microbial communities from Coal Oil Point, Santa Barbara, California, USA - Sample 3 (SPAdes) (version 2) | ecosystem: Environmental > Aquatic > Marine > Oil seeps ... | reverse complement strand
GCCGTGAGCGCCGCCATCGCTGATCTGTCGGCGCAGGATTTGGACGTGCTGCACCTCAAAGGACTTGTCGCCATCCCAGCCGAGACCTATCTGGCGGTGCCCAACCCGGATGCGCCAAATCCGTTGTGACATTGCATAAATTTTGCAGGTTGCCTCCGAAATGGATGGATTTATCGTGCAGTTAGGCATTTCCGCTCTAAGACGTGCGTATTGCAAGTTGCATTCATGCGTTTTTTCGGCCCTATTAACCTCCTGAATACTGTCATATTTCCGGATGCTGCCTTGTCTGACGAAACACCTGTCATCGAAATTCGAAACCTGCACAAAGCTTACGGCGCTTTGGAAGTGATCAAAGGTGTGGACTTGGTGGCGCAGAAGGGCGAAGTGATTTCGTTGATTGGGTCGTCGGGGTCGGGCAAATCCACCATCCTGCGCTGTGCCAATCTGTTGGAAGACAGCCAGCAAGGTGACATTCTGTTTAAGGGTGAACCTGTGACCTGGCGGGGCAGCGGGCTGAACCGGCATCCGGGGGATGCCAAACAGGTGCTGCGCATCCGTACCAATCTGAGCATGATTTTCCAGCAATTCAATCTTTGGGCGCATTTGACCGTTCTGGAGAATGTGATGGAATCGCCCGTGACCGTGCTGGGCCGTGACAAGGGTGAGGCCGAAGCATCGGCGCGCAAGTATCTGGACAAGGTTGGTATTGGCGATAAATGTGATGTGTTTCCCGCACAATTATCGGGCGGGCAACAACAACGCGCGGCGATTGCGCGCGGTTTGTGCATGGAGCCCGAAGCGCTGCTGTTTGACGAACCAACCTCGGCGCTGGACCCCGAATTGGAACAAGAAGTTGTCAAGGTTATCAAAGATTTGGCCACTGAGGGCCGCACCATGCTGATTGTGACCCATGACATGAAAATGGCCGCTGATGTATCGGATCACACCGTGTTTCTGCATCAGGGGCTGATTGAGGAAGAAGGTGCGCCGGACACACTCTTTGGAGCACCAAAATCTGAACGGCTGAAGCAGTTCCTCAGCTCGACCATGGCCGTTTAACGTTTACTCATGAGAACAAACTAGGGAGAAACCAAAATGAAAAAACTTGTTCTTGCTACCTCCGCATTGGCGCTGAGCGCCAGCATGGCCATGGCGATGGATGTCGTCCGGATGGGCACCGAGGGCGCATACCCTCCGTGGAACTTCATCAATGACAGCGGCGAAGTTGACGGCTTTGAGCGCGAGCTGGGCGATGAGCTGTGCAAACGTGCCGAGCTGACCTGTGAATGGGTCACCAACGAGTGGGACAGCATCATTCCGAACCTGGTTTCGGGCAACTATGATGTCATCATTGCGGGCATGTCGATCACCGATGAACGTGACGAAGTGATTGATTTCACGAACAATTACACGCAACCTGACCCCACATTGTATGTGGCGTTGTCGATGGATGCTGATGTTGAAAAAGGCATAATCGCCACTCAAACCGGCACAATCCAGGCCGCACATATCGCGGAAAGCGACGCCACGCTGGTTGAATTTGCTACGCCCGAGGAAACGGTCGCAGCTGTGCGCAATGGCGAAGCGGATGCGGTGTTTGCCGACGCATCCTTCCTTGAGGCGATTGCCGCAGAGGACGACAGCCTGATGGTGCTTGAGCAGCAGGTTCTGCTGGGGGGCGGCGTTGGCATGGGCGTGCGCGAAAGCGACGCTGAGTTGAAAGCCACATTCAACACGGCGATCGATTCCATGAAAGCCGATGGTTCACTCAATGCGCTGATCACCAAATGGGAAATCGGCTCTACGTTCGAGTAAACCCACTCATAAAAGGGCGGGGTCCTGAACAGGGCCTCGCTGACCTCATATGTTTTCCTACTGCACCGATCCCAGCGCCCTCGAAGGCCTGACGTGGCTGTCGTGTTACCTGACCACAGGCAAGCACGCGGGGTTCTATATATCGTTTGGCACGGTGTTGTTGTTGCTGGCGATCACCGCCCCCACGGCACTGGCCTTTGGGTTTGCCGGGGCCACGGCGGCGCGTTCACGGATCTGGCCGGTCAAATGGTTTGGCAAAACCTATATCGCCATTGTGCGCGGTGTGCCTGATATTGCCTTTTTCCTGTTCTTTGTCATTGCGTTAGACCAGATGTTTGAATGGGCGCGGCATCAGATAAAATGCCCTGACTGGGACGAGCCCATTCGCCAGGGCAATGATTTTGTCGTCTGTCAGGCGGCCAAGCTGCCACTAGGAGAAGCCCCGCAATGGGTGCATGAAACCTACGGGTTTTTCCTGGCCGTTCTGACCTTTGCCATCGTCTTTGGCGCCTTTGCGGCCAATGTTCTTTTTGGGGCGATGCGCGCTGTGCCGCACGGGCAGTTGGAAACCGCCGAGGCCTATGGCATGTCGCGCCGCCAGACGTTTTGGCGTATTCTGGTGCCTCAAATGTGGGTCTATGCACTGCCGGGGCTGAGCAACCTGTGGATGGTGCTGATCAAGGCGACTCCGTTGTTGTTTCTGCTGGGTGTTGAGGACATCGTGTATTGGGCGCGCGAGTTGGGGGGCACCAAACTGTCGCGCTTTACCGAATACCCCCACGGCGATTGGCGGATGTGGTACTTCTTAGTGCTGCTGGTGTTTTACCTGTGCTTCACCAAGGTCTCAGAGCTGTTCATCGAACGCCTGATGGTTAAACTGACCCATGGGCAAGCGACCACGGGTGGCGAAACGCAGAGAAAGGCGGCCGTGTAATGAGCTGCTGGCAGACCATTCAGGATTACGCTTTTCGCAGTTTGGGCCATGGTGCACGCTTGCTGCCCAAGGATGATTTCACCCTGTGCGAGCAGATTACATTGATCGGCTCGGGCATGATCTGGAATGTGTATTTCGGGTTCTTTGCCCTGATCTCCGGGTTCTTTTTGGCCACGGCGGTGGCGTTGGGCAAGGCTTCAAAAACCACATGGGTGCGCAAGCTGGCTGAATGGTTCGTCCTGTTGTTTCGCGGCTCGCCTTTGTTCATCCAGTTCTTCTTTGCTTATTTCGGCTTTCTCGCGCTGAAATCGGTGAGCCCGATTTTCAATCCGTTCACTGCCGCCTGGCTGGGGGCGCTGATCGTGCTGTTTTTGAACACTGCCGCCTATACTGGCGAGATTTTCTACGGTGCATTACGGTCCATCCCCAAGGGCGATGTGGAGGCGGCGGATGCTTATGGGTTTTCCGGTATGCCCCGGTTTCGGCGTATCATCTGGCCCACCATGTTAAGGCTGGCGTGGCCTGCCTACACGAACGAGGCGATCTTTCTGTTTCATGCCACAGCGCTGGTGTTCTTTTCGGGCTTTCCGGCGTGGCAGCAGCGCGGTGATGCGCTGTATTATGCCAATTATTTTGCCGATAAGACGTTCAATCCATTTATCCCCTATCCCATTCTGGCGGGGTATTTCATCCTGCTGACGCTGGTGATTGTTGGGATATTCGGCCTGATCAACCGGCATCTGAGCAGGCATTTGCCGCAGGACGCACGCCGGATGAAACGGCCTCGGATGATGCTTATTCGTTAGGCTGGCAATGGTGGGTTTAACCGCCGCAAATCCCCTGTAGCCGAAGCCAATCGGCATCCGACAATACCGCAGGCGGGCTGTCTGTGGCAAAGGGATCGGCCTCGATCAAGCCAAAGGTTGTCTCGCCCGAGATGTCGCGTGCATAGGCATAGGGTGTCGAGCGGATCTTCCAGACGTTAAATCCAGCCAAAAGGGCGGCGTCACTGAGCGGCTTGCTTTGGGCTGTCAGCATAGCATTGGCATAGGATTTCAACACCTTATCCTGCATCTTCCCGGTGGCAAGCAGGCGGATGCTGGCGCTCAGCCCGCCATGGACCAGCACATCAGACAACGGGTCATGCAGTTCCGCGCGCAGGCGTTCGGCGATGACATAGCCTGCGACCACATCGGCGTCTTCGTGATCCTCAACCAACGATTGGTTCAGCAGGATGGTGCCCCCCGGAAGATGTGCCGCTTCAGCCACGCCGGAGCGCACCACCAGCAAGGCGCCGGGGCCATGTGGGGCAGGTACGCGCCGCGCCAGTCGTCCCAGCGCGGCGCTGCCGGCGGGTTCATGGCAGGGGGGGCCAGTGACAGCCTGAATATGGTTCAGCAGGGCTGCGCCAATTTCAGCGCGCTTTACCTGAGGCACCACCGAGACCGCATGATTGCGTGCCGCATCAGGCAGCCAGAACACCCCAAGGGCCGCGACGCAAGCAAAAGACGCCAATAGCATCACCAGCCTCAGCCGACCGGGATGTGGCCGACTGCGCTCAATTGCACCGCGCAGTTTTTCAATCGCGGCGATCATCTCTTTTTCGGTTTCAGCCAGTTCCAGCGTTTCGCCGGGGTCGCCATCGGGGTGATAGATGGCGGGACGGGTGCCGGGGTTGGCACGCTCGACGGCGGCCAGTGACCAATGCGCCAATGCGCGGTCGCGGGTGTCGGAGATGGTGAGCGTGGCATCGCCAATCGAGACGATCACATCGCTGCGCTGCGCGTCCGGGGACGGGCGCCATAGCCCAGCCGCCTCAAGCCGTTGGTATTGATTGAGTGCCGTCATATCGTTTTGTGGGCCTGCTCTGCCTCTTGTGTGATCACGTTAGCATGGGGCAGGGGTTCGGGCAATCTTGATGGGCAATTGAGATCAACTTCGCATCTCAGCCCCGCCCGGCACATATGCAAACGCCCGAGGCGGTTCGGCCCCGGGCGTTGAACACCAATTTTATTGGTTTCAGACTTTCAGGTTCGGAATGATCTGTTTTTTGCGGCTCATGATGCCGGGCAGGACCACGGCATCGCCGGAAACCGTGGCGCCAAAGCTTTTCTCGGCCACGGATTTGGTCAGATCGTTGGGGATGAGCATCGTGGCTTCTTCGTTCAGGATATCCACAACAAACAACAGCACCTGATCGACGCCATCTTCGCGCGCTACGGCTGTCATGGCATCCATTATGCTGGTTTTGCGGTCCAGCACAGTGGCGGGCGCCGTGGTTTCCAGAACTGAAACACGAAATTTGGTGCCGTCAACGCCGTATTCCTTGCTGTCCATGCGCAGCAATTCGGCGTCCGAGAAGGCCGAAACATCGGATTTTGCAGCAAACATATCAGCGGCATAATCAGGGATCGAAAGGCCCAGATCAGCGGCCAGCGCTTCGGCCACGCTGCGGTCATGGTCGGTGGTGGTGGGCGAGCGGAATTCAAGCGTGTCAGACAGGATGCACGTCAGCGCAATGCCTTTGGCCCAATCGGGCATCCGGGCAGCATCATCGCCTATCAGATCAATGATCAATGTGGCGGAGCAGGCCAGAGGGCGCACGGTGATTTCAATCGGGCCTTTGGTTTCCAGCCCGCCAACCAGTTTGTGGTGGTCGATGATCGCCTGAACATCGGCGTTGTTGATGTTTGCGGGCAGCTCAGCGGGGTTGTTGGTGTCAACAATCACGCAGGGCTGATCTGTGTCCACATCTGAAATGATACGGGGTTTCGCCTGGTCCCAACGGGTCAGCATAAAGGCGGCTTCGGTGTTGGGCTCGCCCAGCAGCACGGCTTCGGCATCGTTGCCCTTAACCTCGTTCATATACCAGGCCCAGAGAATGGCAGAGCCGGTGGAATCGGTGTCGGGGGATTTATGGCCAAAAACAAGCGTGGTCATGTTGGTATGATCCTTGAGGTCAAATGGGATGATTTGCGCGCCTTATAGGCCTGGTTGTGGGGCTTGTCACCCATCCCATATGCGGCCAAATTGCACGAGATGACAAAAACCGCCGAGACCGATTTATACGCCCCTGTGAAATCCTGGCTGGAGGGTCAGGGATATGAGGTGAAATCCGAAGTGGGGGCGGCCGATGTGGTGGCCCTGCGCGAAGGTGGCGCGCCGCTGGTGGTTGAGCTGAAAACCGGGTTTTCGCTGACGTTGTTGCAACAGGGCGTGGCGCGTCAGGCGGTGACTGATCAGGTTTATGTGGCTGTGCCGCGCTGGAAAGGCAAGGCGGGCTGGCGGGCATTCAAGGGCAACATTGGGCTGTGCAAACGGCTGGGCCTGGGCGTGCTGAGCGTGCGGCTGAAGGATGATACGGTGCAGGTGCATTGTGATCCGGCAGAATTCAGGCCTCGCAAGTCCAAGGTGCGCCACGCCGCGTTGATGAAGGAATTCAAGGCGCGCGAGGGGGATCCGAATGCCGGGGGCACTCGCGGGCAGGTGATGACCTCGTACAAGCAGGATGCGCTGCGCTGTGTTGGCTATCTGGCGGGGCATGGGCCGTCGTCGGGGGCGGCGATTGCAAACGCCACCGGGGTGGCACGGGCAACAAGGATTATGGCTGATAACCACTCGGGCTGGTTTTTCCGGGTTGCGCGCGGGATGTATACACTCAGTGATGCGGGGGCTGAAGCGGCTCAAGATGTGTAGGGTGGGGTGAAACCCCACCCTACGGATTGAAATCCAGCGCAGTTATGTCAAACCCCTCCTGCGTCAGCAGGTTCAGAACGCCGTCATCGCCGGGCAGGTGGGCGGCACCAACTGCCACGAAGACCTGTTTGCCTGTCGCCTCGTTCAGTAACAGATCAACCCAGCCCTTGTTGCGGTCAATCAGCAGTTGTTGTTCCATCAATGCAAAGTCTTGTTCGGCGTTTGGTCCGCCAAACTTCAAGGACACGTAACGCGAATACTCCCAGATGATCCCGATTTCCTGGGCCAGGTAGCGTTGGCGCAGCGTATAGGCCATATCATCGGCGCTGCCAGACCAGGCAAAGAACAGGCGGATCATGTCCAGTTGGTCTTCTTGTGGGAAACTGTCGAGCATGGTCAGCAAGGTGCGGTAGTCTTCCAGGCTTCGGCTGGGAGTGCCGATAGCGGCGGCATGTTCACCAATCTGCATGTCGATGCCGTGGGCCTCCATCGCGTCGGCGCGGACCTCGCAGGGGCCAACCCCCAGCATCATCGCGGCCCAGACAGGTTTGAACTTGGCCGCCATGAAGCCAGGAATGGCGCGTTCGGCCATGGCGGCTTTGTAGGTTGCCCAGTCTTCCTCGCCCAGCAGGTCGGGCAGGGTGGGGCCGGTGGTGATGAACATGATCGAAGGGTCGCGGCTCATCTCGGATTGCAGTTTGGCCTGATCATCGTTTGACACTTCAAGATAGACCCGATCTGCGGCTTCAATCCGGGGTTTGAGCGCGCTCAGATGGGCCGCGGTTTGGGCATGTGGAAAATGGTAGGTTCCGAAAAAGGCGATCTGAGTGTCGCCGCGTGTGGCCTGCCACAACAGGCCCTTGGGATAAGGCGTCGCTTCGGCACTTTCTTGCAATGCGTTGCGTTCAGTTGCGGGCATTGCGGCGATCAGGTCCGTGCCCTCGCACATGGCCTGCAGCATTGTTGCCTGCATGATCACCATCAGTGCTGAAAGAAGAATCCGCATAAGACCAACCTGTTATTTGTCAAAGTTAAGACAACCTAATCGCGCGCCCGACCAGAGGCAAATGTGGATTGCAAATATTTGAGCAGATATATTGACACACCCCCAAGCAGTCCTTAGCTATGTGCCGTTAGCACTCGAATGCACTGAGTGCTAACGGCCCCAGCGAGGGGCTATGGGAGAAACTTTGAGCCAAGGAGCCAAAGAACATGGCATTTACACCGCTCCACGACCGAGTGACTGTACGTCGCGTAGAAAGTGACGAAAAAACTGCTGGCGGGTTGATCATCCCCGAAAGCGCAAAAGAAAAACCCAGCGAAGGTGAAGTTGTCGCCGTAGGTGCAGGCACCCGCGATGATGATGGCAACCGCGTTGCGCTGGACGTGAAAGCAGGCGATCGCGTGTTGTTCGGCAAATGGTCCGGCACCGAGATCACGCTGGACGGCGAAGAACTGCTGATCATGAAAGAAGCCGATATTCTGGGCGTCATGTCCTAATCCGCTTCCCCACCCTATATTATTAGATAGTCAGGAGAGACACATATGTCTGCCAAGGACGTCAAGTTTGACACCGATGCCCGCAACAAAATGCTGCGCGGCGTAAATATTCTGGCCGATGCCGTTAAGGTAACGCTGGGCCCAAAAGGGCGTAACGTGATCCTGGACAAGTCGTTCGGCGCACCACGCATCACCAAAGACGGTGTATCCGTTGCCAAGGAAATCGAACTGGAAGACAAGTTCGAAAACATGGGCGCGCAGATGGTCAAAGAAGTGGCCAGCCGCACCAATGATGAGGCCGGCGACGGCACCACCACAGCCACCGTTCTGGCCCAAGCCATCGTTCGCGAAGGCCTGAAAGCCGTTGCCGCTGGCATGAACCCGATGGACCTGAAGCGCGGGATCGACCTGGCCACCTCAAAAGTGGTTGAATCGATCAAAGGTGCTGCACGCGAAGTCAAAGACAGTGCCGAAGTGGCACAGGTCGGCACAATCTCGGCCAACGGCGAAGACGCCATCGGCAACCAGATTGCTGATGCGATGCAGAAAGTCGGCAACGAGGGTGTGATCACCGTCGAAGAAAACAAAGGTCTGGAAACCGAGACCGATGTTGTCGAAGGCATGCTGTTTGATCGCGGCTACCTGAGCCCCTATTTTGTCACTAACGCCGACAAAATGACCGCCGAGCTGGAAGACTGCCTGGTTCTGTTGCACGAGAAGAAACTTTCGTCGCTGCAGCCCATGGTTCCGCTGCTGGAGCAAGTTATCCAGTCGCAAAAACCCCTGCTGATCATTGCCGAAGATGTTGAGGGCGAAGCCCTGGCCACTCTGGTTGTGAACAAGCTGCGTGGTGGTCTGAAAATCGCGGCCGTCAAAGCCCCTGGTTTCGGCGATCGTCGCAAAGCCATGTTGCAAGACCTTGCCATTCTGACCGGTGGTCAGGTGATCTCAGAAGATCTGGGCATGAAACTGGAATCCGTCACGATGGATATGCTGGGTTCGGCCAAGAAGATCGACATCACCAAAGACGAAACCACTGTTGTGGACGGCGCTGGTGAAAAAGCTGAGATCCAAGCGCGCGTGACACAAATCCGCGCTCAGATCGAAGAAACCACATCCGACTACGACCGTGAAAAACTGCAAGAGCGTGTGGCCAAACTGGCTGGCGGTGTTGCTGTTATCCGCGTTGGTGGCATGACCGAAGTGGAAGTCAAAGAGCGTAAAGACCGTGTTGATGACGCGCTGAACGCAACCCGCGCTGCCGTTCAAGAAGGCATCGTGGTTGGCGGTGGTGTTGCCCTGGTGCAAGCCGCGAAAACGCTTGAAGGCCTGACAGGTGCGAACTCGGATCAGGACAATGGTGTGATGATCGTGCGTCGTGCACTTGAGGCACCTCTGCGTCAAATCGCCGAGAACGCTGGTGTCGACGGTGCTGTTGTGGCCGGCAAAATCCGCGAGTCGGATGATGCGAAGTTTGGCTTCAACGCTCAGACCGAAGAATATGGTGACATGTTCGCTTACGGTGTGATCGACCCTGCCAAAGTGGTTCGTACTGCTCTGGAAGACGCCGCTTCGATTGCTGGTCTGCTGATCACAACCGAAGCCATGGTTGCCGACAAGCCCGCCAAAGAAGGCGCAGGCGGCGGTATGCCAGGTGGCGGCATGCCCGACATGGGCGGCATGGGCGGCATGATGTAAGCACTCGCATCTTGCGAGGCTTATGCCGACAACACTAAATAAGGGCTGCCTTCGGGCGGCCCTTTTCTGTTAGATGAATGTCGATCTGAACAGTTTTCAACCAAGCGCACCCCGTCAGAGGGTATGTCGCCGCCTTTAGACGGAAAAACTCCCGGTGTGATGGCGCCCTATACTCTTGCCCTTGCTGGCGCGGCCCCCTAACACCATCCCCATGAAAATATTGTTTCTCGGAGATGTGGTGGGCCGCGCCGGACGGCGGGCGATCACGGAAAACCTCGCCCGGTTGCGCAGCGAATGGCGGTTGGATTTTGTTGTGGTCAACGGCGAAAACGCCACCGGCGGCATGGGGCTTAGCGGCTCTCATGCCAAAGTGCTGCTTGAGGCGGGGGCGGATTGCCTGACCTTGGGGGATCATGCCTTTGACCAAAAGGACATGCTGCAATTTATTCAGAATGAGCCTCGCATCATCCGGCCGCTGAACTTTGCCAAGGATGCGCCGGGGCGCGGGTTTGGCGTGTTTGCCGATAAACGCGGGCGCAAAATACTGGTGACGCAGGTCTTGGGCCAGGTGTTCATGAAACGCGCGTTTGATGATCCGTTCTCGGCCATTGATGCGGTGTTGCGCAAACACCCCCTTGGAGGGGCGGTGCAGGCCAGCCTTGTGGATATCCATTGCGAGGCCACGTCTGAGAAGATGGGCATGGGGCATTATTGTGATGGCAAAGCCAGCCTGGTTGTGGGCACTCATACCCATATCCCCACCGGGGACGCACAGATCCTGCCCGGTGGCACCGGGTTTCAGGGGGATGCGGGCATGTGTGGCGACTACCTCAGCGTGATTGGCATGGACAAGGCAGAGCCGATGCGCCGCTTTGTCACTGGCATGGGACGTGAGAGATTTACGCCCGCAATGGGCGAGGCGACGCTGTCGGGCGTTTATGTGGAAACCGATGACAAGACCGGCAAAGCCACTGTGATCCGCATGGTGCGCCAAGGTGGCCGGTTGGAGCAATCTGGCCCTTGAGTGCACGGGTTTTTCTGGCAGTTGGTTTGTCGATGAGGACACTGGCATGCCGGACCAAACTTTGCGCCGCACAGTGATTATCTGGTCACCGGGGGTGCGGTGTTGTGATCAATCATCCTGCTGAACGAGAGCTGCCCCGGATATGTCTGGCTGGCATTGGCGACTGTGCGGGCAGGGATGTTCCTTGCGCAGCCTCACCCCGGGATCACGCTTGCTCCCAAGGCGGGCATGGGCGAAACTGAACATGAATAACAAAGGGTAATGCGCTGTGATTCACCTTCTTGATGTATCGCCAACGGTTCACGCGTTTCTGGCCTTGGGCGTGGTCGCGGGCATGTTTACACTTTTCATCCGTGAAGTGTATCCAACCGAAGTCATCGCCATTGGTGGCGCGGCGATGCTGCTGGCGCTGGGGCTATTGCCTTACAAAGACGCGCTGCATGTGCTGTCCAATCCGGCCCCCTGGACAATCGCGGCGATGTTTGTCGTCATGGGGGCCTTGGTGCGCACGGGCGCATTGGATGCCTTCACGGCGATGGCGGAAAGGCAAGCCAGGGTAAACCCCCGCATTGCGATTGCCATGCTTTTGGGTTTTGTGGTGATCGCCTCGGCATTTATGAACAACACACCGGTGGTTGTGGTGATGATCCCGGTCTTTGTGCAACTGTCAAAAACCTTGGGCGTTCAGGCCTCTAAGATGCTGATCCCGCTGAGTTATGCGGCAATCCTGGGGGGCACTCTCACGCTGATTGGCACCTCGACGAACTTGCTTGTGGACGGCGTGGCGCGGGCGGCGGGCATGGAGGCGTTCACAATCTTTGAGATCACCCCGCTGGCCATCGTGCTGGTGATCTGGGGGATGATATATTTGCGTTTCATCGCCCCGCATTTGCTGCCCGCACGCGACAGCATGGCCGATATTTTGTCTGACAAAAGCAAGATGAAGTTCTTTACCGAGGCCGTCGTCCCCCCCGAAAGCAACCTGATCGGGCGTGACGTGACAGGTGTGCAATTGTTCAAGCGCGAAGGTGTGCGGCTGATTGATGTGATCCGTGGTGATCTATCTTTGCGGCGCAACCTCAAGGGCGTGACCCTGCAATTGGGTGATCGGATCGTTTTGCGCACCCGGATGACTGAATTATTGAGTTTGCAAAGCAATAAAGAGCTGAAGCGGGTGGATCAGATCTCGGCGGTGGAAACGTCCACGGTGGAAGTCCTTATTACACCGGGGTGCAAAATGGTGGGGCACAGCCTGGGCGAGATGCGGCTCAGACGGCGCTATGGTGTTTATCCACTGGCCGTACACCGCCGAAACCAGAATATCGGGCGCCAGCTGGATGATCTGGTGGTTCGGGTGGGGGATACGTTGCTGCTTGAGGGGGCGCCTGAGGACATTCAGCGCTTGGCACGAGAGATGGACATGGTTGATGTCTCGCACCCTTCGGCGCGGGCCTACCGGCGCTCACATGCCCCGATTGCCCTGGCCGCCTTGGCTGGAATCGTGGCGTTGGCGGCCTTTGGTGTGGCGCCCATTTTGCTGTTGGCCGTCTTGGCTATGGCTGTTGTCTTTCTGACCCGCTGCATCGATTCAGATGAGGCATTTTCCTTCGTGGATGGGCGTCTGTTGGCGCTGATCTTTGCCATGCTGGCCGTGGCCACATCGCTGGAAACATCCGGCGCGGTTGATTTGATTGTGGGCGCACTCACGCCCTTTATCGCCGGGTTCTCGCCCTTCTTTATTATCTGGTCGATTTATCTGCTGACCTCGGCCTTGTCTGAGCTGATCAACCATGCGGTGGCCGTGGTGCTGACGCCTGTTGCCATTGGGTTGGCAATCAGCCTCGGAGTTGATCCACGCCCACTGGTGGTGACAGTGATGTTTGCCGCCAGTGCAACATTCGCCACGCCGATCAGCTATCAGACCAACATGATGGTCTATGGTCCCGGCGGGTATAAGTTCACTGACTTTTTGAAGGTTGGTGTCCCGCTTAACCTGAGCGTTGGGTTTCTGGCCTCGGCGCTGATCCCCTTTATCTGGCCACTATGATCCTCGGTTGATATGGGAGAGAAAATTCGTGCGAATTTTCTTGGCCCGCCCCGCAGTGGATGTCTCACAATGGCCAGAACACCAGAATGGCCGGGATCGACACGGCCACCACCAGTATTTCCAGTGGCAGCCCCATGCGCCAGTAATCGCCGAATTTGTACCCACCAGGGCCAAGGATCAGTGTGTTGTTCTTGTGTCCGATGGGGGTGAGAAAGGCCGAGGATGCGGCAATCGCCACCGCCATCAGGAATGGATCGGGCGATACCCCCAGAGACTGAGCCATCTGGATGCCCACCGGGGCGGCCACGATGGTTGTGGCGGTGTTGTTCAACACGTCCGACAGGCTCATTGTGACGATCATCAATACGGTCAGAATGGCCCAGGCGGGCATGCCTTCGGTCAGGTTCACCAACGTGCCGGCAATCAGTTCGGTGCCTCCCACGTCTTCCAAAGCGGCGCCCAGAGGGATCATCGAGCCGAGCAATACCACCACGGGCCATTCAATATGGTCATACAGCTCTTTCAGTGGAACAATCTGCGCCAGCACATAGGCCACGACCACAAGGCCCAGGGCAACAGGCAGGTAAAGCAGGCCAAAGCTGGCGGCGGCCACTGCGGCGCCGAACAGGCCAATCGCCAGCCATGTTTTGGAGTTTTGCGTCACCGCCAGCCCCCGATCCGCCAGGGGCAGGCAGCCCAGCCAATCAGTAACATCCGCGCCTTTGTCCTTGGGGACCAGCAACAACAGGATATCGCCGGCCTGAATGGCCGTTTTGCGCACCTGTTTGGTGATCTTGCGACCACTGCGTGAAATCCCCATCAGAACCGAGCGTTGACGCCAATGTAGCCCGATGCCTTGCGCTGTTTTGCCATGCAGGCGGCTTTCTGTGGTGGCAACCACCTCGATCAGATCAAGGCCGTCACCATCGGCCTTGAGCAACTCCTCGCGTTGATCATCCGAGAAATTGAGCGACAAGGCTGAGCGGAACTCATCCAGTGCATCTGGGCTGGCTTCTAGCACCAGCACATCCGCGGGGCGCAAAACCGCGTTGATCGCCGAGCCGTAGCGGCGCGTTCCATCGCGGATCAGGCCGATGATTGCGACATCGGCCTTGTTGGCGGCCTCCTCCAGCTCAATCAGGCGTTTGCCGATATGTGCTGAGTCTTCGGGCACGGTAAGTTCTGCAATATATTGTCCTATTTCAGCGCCTTGCAGGGTTGCGTCCTCGCGTTGGGGGATCAGCCGCCAACCGATGAGGGCAACAAACAACAGCCCGGCGATGGCGGTAATGCCGCCCACGGGCGCAAAATCAAACATCTTGAATGGCGCGCCCAATGCGTCTTCGCGGATGGAGGCGATGATGATATTGGGAGGTGTGCCGATCAAAGTGGCCATACCGCCCAGAATGGTGGCAAAACTCAGAGGCATCAGGCTAATGCCGGGGGATCGTTTGGCTTTGCGGGCGGTTTGCACGTCTACGGGCATCAGCAGGGCCAGGGCGGCGACGTTGTTCATGAATGCCGACAAAATACCACCAATCCCCCCCATGATGGCGATATGTGTGCCCAAAGAGCGGCTGGCATCCACCAATGTGCGGGTGATCAGGAACACAGCACCGGATCGCACCAACCCGGCTGAGACAACCAAGACCAGCGCCACCACCAGAGTGGCCGGATGGCCAAAGCCCGAGAAGGCCTCCTTGGTGGGCACGACACCCAGAACGACGCCCAGCATAAGGGCCGAAAAGGCAATAAGATCATAGCGGTAGCGCCCCCACAGCAACATGGCAAAGACGGCCCCAAACAGGCTGAAGAGGATGATCTGGTCTGTGGTCATGTGGAGAGCTCTCTTTTTGACCAACCAAACCCATTCGGGGCCCAAACGCAACCGGCTTGCGAGGCCCCCCATGGCTGGCCTATAGAGGCTGAAACATCAGGTTTCACTCGGAGGCACCCACATGGCCGGCCACTCAAAATGGGCAAATATTCAGCACCGCAAGGGGCGTCAGGACAAGATCCGCGCCAAGGTTTTTTCTAAGTTTTCCAAAGAAATAACCATCGCCGCCAAGATGGGCGACCCGGATCCCGATAAAAACCCACGTCTGCGGCTGGCGGTCAAGGAAGCCAAATCGCAATCCATGCCCAAGGACAATATTGATCGTGCCATCAAAAAGGCGATCGGGGGCGATGCCGAGGATTACGAAGAAATCCGTTATGAGGGCTATGGCCCCAATGGTGTGGCTGTGATCGTCGAAACCATGACCGACAATCGCAACCGAACGGCCAGCACCGTGCGTTCTACCTTTAGCAAGAATGGCGGCAACCTGGGTGAAACAGGCAGTGTTGGTTTCATGTTTGAGCGCAAAGGTGAGGTGACATACCCGGCCGATGCCGGTGATGCCGATACCCTGATGATGGCTGCGATCGAAGCGGGTGCTGAGGATGTGGAAAGCTCTGAGGATGGTCATGTTATCTGGTGTGCCGACACCGATCTGAACGATGTCAGCACTGCACTGGAAGCCGAGTTGGGCGAAAGTGAAGCCACCCGCCTGACATGGCGACCAACCACGACGACCGAGATGGATCTGGAGAGCATGCAAACGCTGATGCGTCTGGTGGATGCATTGGAAGATGATGACGACGTGCAGCGCGTGACCACCAATTTTGAAGCCTCTGACGAGGTGATGGCACAGCTGGCTGAGGAATAGGTCTTTACCCCGAGCAAGACGGGGCGTGCCGGAGGCGCTCAAATAAGAAAGAACAGCTTTAACTGTTCGTGTTGATCCCTCCCGCTTGAGCTGCTGGTGATTCAATAGGCAAGTTCGGATGGGCAGTTTGTGCACAGGGTCTGTGCGGTTTCTGGCGATGTTGGCAGGGTTAAGACGTCTTATTGTTAGGCCTGCATTCGTAATGGAGGCCAACATGAGCTGGAACCCGACACTGGATCCGATCTGCCCTGACGCCGGCAATCTGGAAGATATTGAAACAATTATTGTGCCACGCGCCCGCGATCTGGGCGGGTTTGAAGTGCGCCGCGCTTTGCCTGCTCCCAAGCGGCAAATGGTGGGTCCGTTCATTTTCTTTGACCAAGTTGGTCCGGCGGAATTTTTGACCGGGCAGGGGATAGACGTGCGCCCACATCCCCATATCGGGCTGGGCACGGTGACCTATCTTTATGAGGGTGAGTTTCACCACCGCGACAGCCTGGGCAGTGATCAGATGATTACGCCGGGCGAAGTGAACTGGATGGTGGCTGGCCACGGCGTGACCCACTCAGAGCGCACCAGCGTGGCCACTCGTGCAGGCACCAGCCGTCTGTTTGGCGTGCAAACCTGGGTGGCGCTGCCTGAAGATAAGGAAGAGAGCCCGGCGAGTTTTGAGCATCATGGTGCGGGCGCGCTGCCCGTATTGCAAGGCGAGGGCAAGGAGCTGCGCCTGATCATGGGGCGCGGCTGGGGAGAACGCGCACCGGTCAGCACGTTCAGCGATATGTTTTATGCGGATGTTGTACTGGAGGCGGGGGCCAAGCTTCCCTTGCCGGACGATCATGAAGATCGCGGTGTCTATGTGACCCAAGGGGCCATCGAGGTGGCCGACCAGAGCTTTGAAGCAGGTCGCATGATGGTGTTTCGCCCCGGTGATGCCATCACCTTGACTGCGGGTGCAAGGGGCGCGCGGATCATGGCGTTGGGCGGTGAGACATTGAACGGCCCGCGCCATATCTGGTGGAACTTTGTCGCCTCGAGCCGCGACAAGATTGATGCCGCAAAAGAGGCCTGGGCCGCGGGTGATTGGGAGCATGGCCGATTTCAACTGCCGCCGGGCGATGAGGGTGAGTTCATTCCGTTGCCCTGAGCGCGGCGTGATCCAATTGAGCTTACGCGCTGGTTTGTCTCGTCGTCGTCTTTCAGCCGCCTCCTCGGGGTGCGGTTGAGAGGCGACGCTTTGATACTTAGGTTGGTGCGCATTTGAGGAGTATGATACCAGCGTAAGACGTCGTGGGCGAAGGTGGGGCCGAAGAAACAGCTGAGCAAAAGCTGGAAAGGGTGTTGGGTGATCAATCAAGTGGAGTTTTGCCGGGCCATGAAGCGCGGTGAAGAAGCCGCCGTTGCGGAGCTGCTGCATCTGGCATTCGGTGGTAAGGCCGAGGCCAAACTGGTGGATGTGCTGCGCAAGGGTGGCCAGATGGCAGGCGAGATGGTGATGCCTGCACGAGATGGCGGTCTTGTGGGGTATTACGCTTTATCGGTGATGCGCCAGCCCAAAAGCTGGTTATGTCTTGCCCCGGTTGCAGTGCATCCCGAATGGCAAGGCAAGGGCCATGGACGGCGCATGATCGGGCAGTTAAGCGCCTGGGCTGTGGCCACAAGGCAGTATGTTGTTGTGCTGGGGCAGACAGAATTTTATGCGCGCGCCGGGTTTGATCAGGCCCGCGCGGCAAGATTGCAAGGCCCCTATCCAATTGAACATACATTGCTCGCCGGACCGGGTGAGGATCAACCTGAAGAGACCTTGATCTATCCCGCGGCATTTAAGGCTGTGTGATGCGAATATTCATGCTGACAGCGTTGGTCATGCTGGCCTTTGCCGGCAATCCATTGCTGACCCGCGCCGGGTTGACAGGCGGCGGGTTGAGCGCAGTTGAGTTTGCCGTTGTCCGGCTGGGATCAGGCGCTGTGATGCTGGCTATCTTGTGCTTTTTGGCATGGTGCAGATCACCATGTTTGCCGAGGCGTTGTTGGTGCATGAGGACATGCCTCTGAACCGTTGGCGTGGGGGCGATCAGCCCTGTGCATGGCCAGGTGATGGCTGCTGCTGGGATAGGTTGAGGAATATACTCTCTGGCCGGGCGCAAAGAGCCGGATGCGTTGCAGGCCTTTTGGTTGGCCCGCGTTACTTACAGATTTCCGCTACGTCATGCCCTCTTTCTTATCGGGTCGAATGGGCCTATCTCAACTGGTATGAGATGGTTTGCATTGACCTTGTTATTATTGTTGCCTGCCGGGGCGCGGGCCGATTGTGTTGTTTTGCTGCACGGGCTGGCGCGCAGTGACACATCGTTTCTGGTGATGGAGGAAGTGCTGCACAAGCAAGGCTATGCGGTGACCAGCCCGAAATATGCATCCACCGAGGCCGATATTGCCCATTTGGCCGATGAAACCCTGCCCGGAGCGGTGCAGGATTGTGGTGAACAAAAAATCCATTTTGTAACGCATTCCATGGGTGGGATCCTGCTGCGCCATTGGCTGGGTGAGCATCGCCCCAAGGATCTGGGGCGCGTGGTGATGCTGGGCCCGCCCAATCATGGATCAGAGATCGTGGACCAACTGGGTGGGTTTGAATTGTTTGCCTGGATCAACGGCCCGGCAGGGCAGCAGTTGGAAACCGGCAAAAATGGCCTGCCGGCACATTTGCCTGAGGTTGACTATGAACTGGGCGTGATCGCGGGCACGCGCACACTCAACCCCTATTTTTCCTCGCTGATTGAAGGGGTAGATGACGGCAAGGTGTCAGTTGCCTCAACCAAGGTTGAGGGCATGGCCGATCATATCGAACTGCCTGTGACCCACACATTCATGACCATCAACCCACTGGCCATTGCACAGGTGCAGGCCTTTTTGGCGGACGGGAAGTTTAACCAGAAGTTGACCGTCGATGCGTTGATCTGGGGATCGAGCGAGTGAATGCTCTGGCACTGCGTCTGACCGGGGCAGATGTGTTGAGGCCTGCCGGGTTGAGTGATGCGCCACTGGCGTTTGCCAATGGTCTGCTGGTCCCGGACACGGCCACACTGCGCGAGATTGATTTGACGGGCTATATGGTATTGCCCGGTATTGTGGATGCCCACGGCGACGGGTTTGAGCGCCATTTGGCCCCCCGCCGAGGGGCGATGAAAGATATTGACCAAGGTCTTATCACCGCCGAAGCTGAGATTGCCGCCAATGGCATAACCACCGCCGTTCTGGCGCAGTTTTACAGTTGGGAAGGCGGGATGCGCGGGCCTGAGTTTGGCCAACGCGTGTTTGAAGGGCTAGCCAAGACACGCCCGCATGTGACGACCGATCTGCTTACCCAACTGCGCTTTGAAACACCGATGGTTGATGATTATGACGCGGTTGGCGACATGATTGCGCGGCACTCGATTGGCTATGTCGTGTTCAACGATCATTTGCCGCATGATGTGCTGGCATCCGGCAAGCGCCCGCAACGCCTGACCGGGCAAGCGCTGCGGATCGGGCGCAATCCGGAAAAACACCTGGCCTATATGCAGGAATTGCATGGGCGCCAGGGCGAGGTGCCCGCAGCTTTGGATGCTCTCACGCAAGCCCTTGCGGCCAAGGGTGTGCGGATGGGCAGCCATGATGATCGCACAGAAACAGAGCGCTCAACATGGCGGGCCCGTGGGGTGCAGATCGCTGAATTTCCTGAAACCACAGCCGCGGTTGAGGCGGCACATGCTGCGGGTGATCCGGTGATTATGGGAGCTCCCAATGTGGTGCGTGGCGGGTCACACAATGGCAATGTTTCGGCGGCTGAAATGGCAATGATGGGCTATGTTGATGCCCTTGCATCGGATTACCATTATCCCTCACTGCGCCGTGCGGCGTTCTTTCTTGAGGCTGGTGGCGTTTGTGATCTGGCCACCGCCTGGGGGCTGATTTCATCCGGGCCCGCGCGTGTGCTTGGGCTGGCTGACCGGGGTTCCCTGACCCTCGGACAACGGGCCGATATGGTGATCGTAGATGCCACAACCCGCGCGGTTTGTGCCACGCTGTGTGCCGGGCGCGTATCCTACATGAGTGGCGAAGTCGCCGCCCGGTTTATCAAATAGCGCAAGCGCGTCAGGGACGTCACTGGCAACAAGGTAACGGCAGAGGCAGCCCTTACCCTTTTGAGGTGATGCGGTTGACATGGCCCATTTTGCGGCCCTCTTTCACATCCGCCTTACCATAGAGATGCAGGCTGGCGCGTGGTTCACGGGCAATTTCGCCCAGGCGGTCCATGTCATTGCCAATCAGGTTTTCCATCACCACATCTGCATACCGTGTGCCATCGCCCAAGGGCCAGCCGACCACGGCGCGGATGTGTTGCTCAAACTGGTCTACTGCGCAGCCCTGTTGGGTCCAGTGGCCAGAATTATGCACACGCGGCGCAATTTCATTGATGATCAGCCCTTGGGGTGTCACGAACAGTTCCATCCCCATGACGCCGACATAATCCAGCTTGTTCAGGATTTGTGCGCTCAGCAGCACCGCATCCGAGCGTTGCGCCGGGCTGAGGCGTGCGGGCAGGGTGGTGGTGCGCAAAATACCATCGCGATGCACGTTCTCGCCGGGATCAAAGCATGCAACTTCGCCAGTCAACCCACGCGCGCCGATGATTGAAACCTCATGGCTAAAATCAATGAAGCCCTCAAAAATCGCGGGGGCACCCTTCATATCCTCCAGCGCCTGATGGGCATCCTCGGGCGTCATGATCCGGGCCTGACCTTTGCCGTCATAGCCAAAGCGGCGGGTTTTCAGAATGCCGGGCGCGCCGATTTCTGTCATGGCTTCGGCCAGATCAACGGCGTCATCCACAGCCGCGAAAGGTGCCGTCATCAGGCCCATTTCACTCAGGAATGCCTTTTCCACCACGCGGTCCTGGCTGACACGCAAGGCATCACGGCCGGGGCGCACTGGCTTGAGCGCGTCTAGAATGTCGAGCGCTGAGGTGGGGATGTTTTCAAACTCGTAAGTGATCACATCCACAGCTTCTGCGAATTGGCGCAGGGCGTTGGCATCGTCGTAGGGGGCCTGAATATGGGTGTGGGCCACATGGCTGGCAGGGCAATCGGCGCCGGGTTCAAAAATGCAGGTTTTAAAGCCCAGACGCGAGGCCGCAACGCTGAGCATCCGCCCCAGCTGACCGCCCCCCAAAATGCCGATCGTGGCCCCGGTGGGCAATATCTCAGTCATTTGTGGGCGCTTCAGGGATTGAGGCGGAAAGAGCCGCGCGCCACGCATCAAGCCGTGCAGCCAGATCGGGGTCACCATTGGCAAGGATCGCGGCGGCCATCAGGCCCGCGTTGGCGGCACCCGCAGCACCAATGGCCATGGTTGCCACGGGAAAGCCGCGTGGCATTTGCACGATGGAATAAAGGCTATCAACACCCGAGAGCGCCTTGGTCTGCACAGGCACGCCAATCACAGGCACACGGGTTTTTGAGGCCATCATGCCGGGCAGATGTGCCGCTCCGCCAGCCCCGGCGATGATCACCTGCAACCCGCGATCTGCGGCGGTTTTGCCATAGTCCCACAGGCGGTCCGGTGTGCGGTGCGCCGAGACGATGCGCGTCTCATAAGCCACGCCCAGTTGATCAAGCATATCTGCGGCTTCACGCATGGTGGGCCAGTCGGACTGGCTGCCCATGATGATCCCAACCTGTACGTCACTCATCGCGTTTTCCACTTCGTTTGGAGTGCGGCACTATAGCGATGCGCGCCTTTGTGGCAAGCGTGTATCAGGTGGAATGAGGGGGGCATACGATGCTCTGGTTTCAGCGCGTTCTGAGCTTCCATCGTCGTGGCATTTGGCGGTTTGGCCTCAGGCAATAATGTCCGGGTATAGCCGGTCCTCGATCATCGCAATGATGTCTTTCAGCCGCAATTTCTGCTGCTTCAGCCGCTTGATCGTCAAAGGATCACGCGCGCCTTTTTCCTCCAGGGCAATAATCGCTTCGTCCAGATCACGGTGTTGACGGCGGAACTCTTCCAGTTCGACCTGCAACACCTCGTCCGATTTCATCGACAGATCACGGTAGGCGTTCATGCGTGGTGATTCCCGTTGGAAGAGTGAAGGGTCAGCATAGCCATTTACAGTGATTCCTCAAAGCCCTTGCGCAGACATGGTGAAGCCCCCATATTTTAGACATCGGGTTGCCGAACTCCGGGACCTTACGATGAAAAATGGACTGTCGCTTAAGCCAAGGACGTGTCGATGACAAAACTTACCTTAGGGTCACATCCCTATATTGTCGGGTTTGAACAACTCGAACGCTTGCTGGAACGCTCGGCCAAGTCGGGCAATGAAGGCTACCCGCCGTTCAATATTGAACAGACCTCGGTCAGTTCCTATCGCATCACATTGGCCGTCGCCGGATTTGGCGAAGGTGATCTGAGCATCACGGTTGAGGATCGCCAATTGGTGATCCGGGGCCGTCAACGTGACGACGAAGAGGGGCGTATGTTTCTGCATCGCGGCATTGCGGCGCGCCAGTTCCAGCGGTCTTTTGTGCTGGCTGACGGGGTCGAGGTGGGCGAGGCATTGATGGAAAATGGCCTGCTGCATGTGGACCTCACCCAAGCCGCGCCCGAGACTGTTGTACAGACCATTCAGATAAAAAAGGGGTAAGAGAGCATGGATACCAAATTTGACTTTGAAGAGATCGAAGCGCAGGGCATCGTCTATGTGCGGCCTGTGAATGTGGATGAGCTGCCCGAGGATGTGCAGGTGCACGCCGAGGGTTTGAAAACCATTTATGCGGTGCATTCGGTTGAAGGCGAGCGGCTGGC
>Ga0209121_10001811_pt1 | contig 22286 bp, 16 predicted proteins | sample Cruoilmetagenom3_FD_187292 | JGI IMG/M metagenome (GOLD analysis project Ga0209121, IMG submission 187292) | Oil polluted marine microbial communities from Coal Oil Point, Santa Barbara, California, USA - Sample 3 (SPAdes) (version 2) | ecosystem: Environmental > Aquatic > Marine > Oil seeps ... | reverse complement strand
ACTGCTTGGCTAGAAGAGAGGCGTATTATAGGGACCTTTTCTTACCGGTCAACTGTTATTTAACCTGTTTGTCATATTCGTTGCTAAGTGATTGTTATCATTCGAAGTTTAATTTTAGGCTCACGGCTTTTCTTGCCTTGCATAGAAACTGGTCTTTCTTCGCCATTAAATTCTCCTTTGAGTAGCCTTTAACTATTACACATAATTGAAATGAACACTTATGCGTAATTGCAAACCAAATAGCAATAGCGCAGTAGAAACTTCTATTCCTTTATCCAGCCTTGCAGTGCTTTAATAATACCTTCAGCTTGTGCAGCGCTAGAGATATTAAACTTTGATTTCTGTTGATATTCACCATTACGTTTTTGATAACGTCGGATGGTATATTTATCTGGACCATACTCTTCTTTGGTGCGGTTCCAGTCCTGGTGCTTGTATATAACAGTTGCCCAAGCTCCTTTTGAAAGAACTACTTTATCCAACTCTTTTACGGTTTCAATACCACCATCGGTATAACTTACGGTCAACTCATCTACTGTTTCTGCCATGTTTTTTTCCAATACTAAGGTTTAATTACTAATAAATCTGCCGCATTCTATCAATAACGCTAGCATTATTAACAGCCCTGCTGGTTTAAACTTTCTGAGATTTGCTCACCATAATTCACTAGATCTTCTAATAATATTTGCTGCTTCTCGCTCCAACCTTCTTTGGCGATCAGTTCATCCAATCGATCGAAGTACCTCATTAACGTTAGACGGCCATCATTATTTTCTTTTGTTAAACACTCATACCGGAACATATCCCTGCTTTTTTTCTCGGTTTCTGTCAGTGTTTCAGGGTAATTTCTTGCTCTGTAACGAAACAGCATTTCGGTTAATCGCTCATCTTCAAACGGCAAATCCAGATCAACAAGCTCTTCTTTGGTGCAATCTCGTATATGCGCCATATTTCTTACGTCTAATTGACTAAAAAATCCGCCGCCATATAACATTAAATCTGGGTCGCTGGAGGCTTTAAACTCATTAATTAAAAAAACGTCGACGATTTTTTTGGTTATTTTCGCCTGTAGAATTGCCTGACGGTTTATTTCACACTGAGATAAGTCAATCTGCAGCTCGTCTTTAACTGTTTCATTTAGTGTCCCAAGGGGTGCCAACATTGGTGACTTATTTAAATGCACCGCTTTGAGCGGAATACGGAGCTCACCTTCTTTCAAAGCAGCTGTTGCTGTATACAGGCGTTTATAAATGTCTTCAGATGTTAAGTTAATTAAATCTGTTGGGTCAACAGTTAAATCTACAACGATAATGGCGTTCTTATTAATAGGGTGCTGAACTAATGGGCATACAACACCAAGACACTTCTGGCTTGCAGGGTACTTACTTGAGATATGTAATATTGTTGTATGATTAACAACATCCAACAGATCGGATGCCTTTTTCTTATTGCGTAACGCATATCCCCAAGCAAATAGCTTAGGTTGCTTCTGCTTGATCAGCTTTGCTAACGCAATAGTTGCATAAACATCCGATAACGCATCGTGCGCAGATTCATGAGTAATTCCATTGGCCTTGGTTAGTTCCTCCAGTTTAAAACTGGGTAGATTACCCTCACGAACCGGCCAGTTAATTCCTTCTGGCCTTAATGCATAAGTCATTCGGACAACATCAATCAAGTCCCAACGAGAATTACCCGACTTCCACTCACGTGCATACGGGTCGAAAAAATTTCTATATAATAAATGACGCGTAAATTCATCGTCAAAGCGGATACTGTTATAACCAACAACACATGTTTGCGGTGTACTAAATTGCTGATTAACCCGGGTAATGAAATCTGGTTCTAGTAATCCCTTTTCGTTTGCAAGTTGCGGAGAAATACCGGTGACTAAACAGGCTTCTGGATGAGGTAATACATCATCATGCAATTTGCAGTAGAAAACGTCCGGCTCCGCTATTAGATTAAAGTCTAAGTCTGTACGTATACCCGCAAATTGGATGACACGATCTCTAGACGGGTCTATTCCCGTCGTTTCATAATCGTACCAATAGTATGTTTCGGACAAAACTTACCAGAGAATATCTAATGCCCTAAGCACATCACTTCGGCTAATTTGTCCAACCAGAGCGCCATCTTCATTAAGCACAGGGAAGCGCTTATAGCTAGAACTTAGAAATTTCTCAGCAAGATCAACAACGCTAGCACTATCCTCAACTGTTTCTACCTCAGATGTCATATATTCAGAAACAGCCCCACCTACCCAATCTTCGTAATAGGTAGATTGAAGTGCTACTTTAAGACAATCTTTTTCAGACAGCATACCAACCAAACAGCCCAGACTATCAATAACCGGTGCACCTGATATTTTGTGCGTATTAAGAAACTGAATAGCATCAGAAATAGGTGTTTCTGGTGTAAATGTAGATAAATTTGTTGCCATGTAATCTTTAATTAATACTGACTTAAGCATACATTCCTCTGTAACGTTAAATAACCTTTAAAAATCTAAGCAGCTACGACGCAGCCTTTTTTTCACACTTTTTATTGCATAACAAGCAGTCGCCTTCTAAGCCATCGACACTATTTAAACCTCCACAACTGCCCTTGATTTTTCTATTACTGAATATCACACCTACCGCCATAACGACTACAAACAAAAGAAAAAATAAGAAAGTAATAAGAAATGTATTCATGATTCATAGTCCTCAATCAATATTTTAAACGCTGGCGTCATCAATTCATTAAAACCATCGCCCTGCTTAATCAAAAAGAGAACTGGCAGCTCGTTTTTAATAGCTAAATCGTACCCCTTTTTATCACCTAACACCATAAAAGCCGTTGCTAAAGCATCAGCAGTTGCCGCACTATCATTCAATACCGTAACAGATGCTAAATTATGTCGTACAGGTTTGCCTGTTTTAGGGTTAATGGTATGTGAAAACTGAACACCATCTTTTAGGAAAAAATTGCGATAATCGCCAGATGTCGCCATCGCCACATTGGTTACATTAATAATTCTATGAATAGCTCTAGTGGCAGTGTCTGGCTTTTCTATTGCAATACGCCATCTAGTGCCTTTTGGGTTATGCCCTTTAACCCGCATTTCACCACCAATTTCAACCATATAATTGCTGTAGCCTTTTGACTCAATCAAGTTAGCTAGTCGATCTACTCCGTACCCTTTAGCAATAGACGAGAAGTCAACATAAACTTCTGGTTTCAACTTCCCGACACGCTTATTGTCAACATCTACTAATATATTATCAAACCCAACATTACTCAACGCATGCTCAATAAGCTCATCACTCGGTATATCATCTTCTTTAAAGCTGGGGCCGAACCCCCAGAGATTTACCAACGGACCAACTGTTATATCGTAAGCCCCGCCGGTCAATAAGTTAATGCGTTGGGCCTCCTCTATCAATTCGACAAACTCACTTGTCTTTGACTGAGCGTCTATTCCCTTGTAATGATTGAACATCGATACTTCAGAAGAATCTATATACGTAGAAAATGACGCATTGACCTCCAATAGTAACTCGTCAATCTCAGATTGACTTAATTCACTGGCTGGCTGTTTATCGCCCTTAACAACGGTGATGTGATACGTTGTTCCCATTGTTTGCCCATTAAAAGCAAATGAGGCGGGGCTTTGCTCACAACTTAGTAAGCCAATTAGTAATATAAATAAACCCGTTAAAAACAGGATGTTTTTAACGGGTCGATTAACACTATTCAATTATCCACCAAAGTCATCAAGCATAATATTTTCATCTTCAACACCTAGGTCTTGAAGCATCTTAATCACGGCTGCATTCATCATTGGAGGCCCACACATATAGAACTCACAATCTTCAGGCGCCGGGTGGTTTTTCAAGTACTCCTCCAGTAGAACTTCATGGATAAAGCCCGTTAAACCATCCCAATTATCTTCTGGTTGCGGATCTGACAAAGCCACATGCCACTCAAAGTTATCATTTTCTTTAGCGAGCATATCGAAATCCTCTACATAGAACATTTCTTTTAAACTTCGCGAACCATACCAAAATGAAATTTTACGATCTGTTTTAAGTCGGCGTAGTTGATCAAATATATGTGAGCGCATCGGCGCCATTCCAGCACCACCACCAATAAACACCATCTCCGCTTTGGTTTCTTTGGCAAAAAACTCTCCATATGGGCCTGAAATCGTGACCTCATCACCTGGCTTCAAATTAAAGATATATGAAGACATTTTACCTGGAGGGATCGTATCTGGACCACGTGGAGGAGGTGACGCAATCCGTACGTTTAACATGATAATCCCTTCTTCTTCTGGGTAACTTGCCATAGAGTAAGCTCTTAAAACATCTTCCTCAACAACTGACTTATAACGCCAAATATCAAAGTGGTCCCAATCAGCTCGATACTCTTCTTCAACATCAAAGTCTTTATAATCTACAACGTGTGGAGGACATTCAATTTGAATATAGCCACCCGCACGGAAACCAACGTCTTCCCCTTCTGGCAATTCAAGCACTAACTCTTTAATAAAGGTCGCCACATTATGGTTTGACTTGACTTTACATTGCCATTTTTTAACACCGAACACTTCTTCAGGTACGATGATTTTCATGTCATTTTTAACAGTTAGTTGACAAGATAATCTTTCCCCATCACGCTGCTGTCCTTTATTAATATGCGCTCCTTCTGTAGGCAACATTGAGCCACCACCTTCTAGTACGCGCACCTTACACTGACCGCAGGTTCCACCACCACCACAAGCTGAGGGGACAAACAGGTGAGCATCTGCTAGCGCACCTAGTAATTTACCCCCTACAGGTGCTTCAATTTCTTTTTCACCATTGATAAGTATCTTTACATTACCATGGGCAACGAGTTTTGATTTCGCCGCTAAAATAATGACAACAAGTATTAATACAATAGCTGTAAAAAACGTTATACCTAAACCAATTTCTAACATACTGAGTTCCTAATTACAGTTGAATACCAGAGAAGGCCATAAAACCCATCGCCATTAAGCCTGCCGTGATAAAAGTAATACCTAATCCACGTAAACCATCTGGTACATCTGAATATTTTAGTTTTTCTCTTATTCCGGCTATAGCTGTAATTGCTAACGCCCAACCCAAGCCACTACCAAAGCCAAAGACCACACTCTCACTTAGGTTATAGTCACGCTCTACCATAAACAATGATCCACCAAGTATCGCGCAGTTCACCGTGATTAGTGGTAAGAACACGCCCAGCGCGTTATAAAGCGCTGGCGTAAACTTATCCATAGCCATTTCTAGAATCTGAACAACCGCTGCAATCACGCCGATATAAACAATCAGCCCTAGAAAGTTCAGATCCACCTCAGGCAGCCCCATCCAAGCAAGCGCGCCTTCTTTAAGTAAGCCCTGATACAAAATGTTATTTAAGGGCATCGTTAATGTTTGCACTAATATAACGGCAACACCTAAACCCATGGCTGTTGAAACTTTCTTAGAAACAGCCAAGAAAGTACACATACCCAAAAAGAAAGATAACGCTAAGTTTTCAACAAAAACCGCCTTAACAAATAAACTGATATAAGCTTCCATTACGCGACCTCCGTTCCATTAACTTCTTTAATCTTAAACTCTGCTGACTCAACCTGAGCAGGTCGCCATGTCCGAATACCCCAGATCATTAAGCCAATGATAAAAAAAGCACTCGGAGGCAATAACATTAAACCATTTGGTACGTACCAACCACCGTCATTAACCGTTGATAAGATTTCTACACCAAATAATTTCCCTGAACCAAAAAGCTCACGAAATGTTCCAACAAACATTAGTACTATTGAGTAGCCAAGCCCATTGCCTATTCCATCTAAAAAGCTAAGTCCTGGTGGGTTTTTCATCGCAAAGGCTTCTGCACGCCCCATCACAATACAATTGGTAATAATCAAGCCAACAAATACAGATAGCTGTTTACTTAAGTCATACACATAAGCTTTTAATACTTGATCAACAACAATAACCAAGGAAGCAATTATCGTCATTTGAACAATAATACGAATTGCGCTGGGGACATGGTTTCGAATCATGCTGATAGATAAATTCGAAAATGCTGTTACCGATGTAAGCGCTAACGACATCACTAACGCAGTACCTAAATTTGTGGTTACAGCCAGGGCAGAACACACACCCAATACTTGTAGACCAATTGGATTATTATCAACTAACGGATCTAATATAATATTTTTAGTTTCTTTATCCATTACTACACTCCGCTTGCTTGAATTTTATTCAAGTATTTTTGATAGCCTTCAGCACCCATCCAGTACTTCAGCATGTTACTCACACCTCGACTGGTCAAGGTTGCGCCAGCTAAACCATCTACTTGAAACTCTTCACCTGAGATACCAGGAACGACCGAACCTTTAATAACATTAATGGCGACATCACCATCAGATCCGTAAATCTTCTTACCGGCCCACATTTTCTTCCATTTCGGGTTATCAACCTCTCCACCTAAACCCGGTGTTTCTGCATGTTCGTAGTAACTTAAACCAACTATGGTTTGCCCATCATTCTCTACCGCAAGAAAACCATAAAGTGTTGACCAAAGACCATAGCCGTTTATCGGAAGAATTAGCTGCTTAACAATATCTCCTTCTTTAACCTGATAAACAGGCATATATTTTGGGCGCATTCTGATACTTGCAAGATCATCTGACTTATCTATTTTTATATTCAGCCCGGGATCTTTAGCTGCTCGTCTTTCATCGTATGTTGACGGATCAAGTTCAGTTGTATATTCACCTGTCGCTAAATCCACCAATTTGATATCAATCTTAGAGAATGCTGCTTCAATATCATCACCTTCTTGATATAAACCAGCCACTTGAAGAATGTTTTTCTTTTTATCAAGCTCTTTATTAAGTTGCTGAAGTGGTTTAAGAGCAACTGCCGAAATCGACACAAACACAGCACACACCAAGCACACCAACGTCGCCATGATGAATGTTTTAACCGTGCTATCGTTTGATAACGCGAGGAAGTTTAATGCCCCTACTGGCTTTGCTTCATTTTCATTAGGCATTTCTTTTCTCCCTTCTTTTGATGTTTGACTGAACAACAAAATAGTCAATCAGTGGTGCAAACATATTTGCAAACAGAATCGCCAGCATCATCCCTTCTGGGAACGCTGGGTTTACAACACGAATCAACACCACCATTAAACCAATCAATAAACCGTATATCCATCTACCTGTATTTGTCATTGCTGCACTAACAGGGTCCGTGGCCATATAAATAGCGCCAAAAGCAAAGCCACCTAATACCGCATGCCAATACCACGGTGTTGCAAACATCGGGTTAGTTTCACTACCAATGAAATTGAATAATGTACTGGTAACAATCATACCCGCCAAAACGCCCAACATTATTCGGTACGATGCAATACGGGTATACAACAAGAAGGCCGCTCCAATTAAACAAGCAAGTGCTGATGTTTCACCAATTGAACCTTGCATCGTGCCTAAAAACGCATCCATCCAAGTAATGCCTGATGCTGTCACAGCTGTAATACCGCCAGCAGCAGCCATGCCCAAGGCAGTAGCACCACTGAAACCATCAACAGCCGTCCAGATAGCATCGCCGGACATTTGCGCTGGATAAGCAAAGAATAAAAATGCACGTGCTGTTAAAGCAGGGTTTAAGAAGTTCTTACCTGTACCACCAAATACTTCTTTGCCAATAACAACACCAAACGAAATACCGATAGCAACCTGCCAAAGCGGAATGGTTGCTGGCACAATCAACGAGAACAGCATTGATGTGACAAAAAAGCCTTCATTCACTTCATGTCCACGCACAATGGCAAATAAAATCTCCCAGATACCGCCCACTAGCACCGTGACAACATAAATAGGCACATAGTACATCGCACCATGAACCATATTTGCTAAAAGACTATCTGGGTTATAACCGACTAAATTCGTTACAAGACCACGCCATGAATCCAACGATGTCATACTTAACTCGGCCATCGCCATATTCGCCATATGTCCTGTGTTCCACATCGCCATCATTACACAAGGTAGCGCCGCTATGAACACATATGTCATGATGCGTTTCAGGTCAATCGCATCTCTTACGTGCGTGGTACCCGATGTGACCTCTTTAGGTGTATATAAAAATGTATCAACCATTTCATAAATGGCGTAATACTTTTCATACGCCCCACCTTTTACGAAGTGTGGGTGTATTGAGTCTAAATAGTTCCTTAAACGAGACATTAACCCTCCTTCTCGATGTGTGCCAAATTAGCGCGTAGCGCCATACCAAAATCATGCTTGCCTGAGTCCACAAATGAGCATAAGGCCAAGTCTTCTTCATCTAACTCTAACGCCCCGAGTAACTCAGCAGAGTCAACATCCATGACAACAAGAGCGCGTAATAACTGTGTTGGTAAGATATCCAAAGGCATCACACCTTCATATACACCAATCGGCACCATTGCACGTGGGCTACCATGTGCTGATGTATCCATCGCCATTTTTCGTTTTCGGTTAAAGCTCGTCAATAAGGCATTAGTAAATGAAAACTTCTCACCTGCAGGGTTCAACCAACCTAGCAATTCGCGTTCACGGCCTTCTTTAAGAATAGACAGCTGAACGTGATAACGACCCAAATAATTTGACCAACTATTCACTTTTCGCCCTGATAAAACCGAACCAGACACAACACGAACTTTACCATCGCTTAGCTCGTTTTCTACCAACTCAACCGTATCTGCACCCAACCTTGTTTTAATCAAGCGTGGCTTTTTAACCATAGGCCCTGCGAGTGAGATCACTCTCTCTACACTCAAACAACCCGTTGTAAATAATTTACCTACCGCAATAACGTCTTGATAACCCATTGTCCAAGCAACTTTATTAGCACTCACTGGACTAATAAAATGCATATGAGTACCTGACAAACCTGCTGGGTGTGGCCCAGAAAACTCGTTCAACTCGACCACATCAGGAACTGCAAAATCTGCACCAACAGCCTTACTAACGTACACTTTCCCACTCGTTAGACGAGAAATAACAGTTAAACCATTCTTAAACGCATCGGCATCCGCTGAAACAATAACACTAGGGTCCGCCGCTAAAGGATTCGTATCCATAACAGAAACATGTATATCGACCGGTCGAGTGGTTGGATTTGGTATTTTGCTAAACGGACGAGTTTTGAACGCTGTCCATAACCCAGATTCCGTTAAGTTTTTCACAACATCTGCAGCATCAAGGCTTGCCAATGTATCCGATGAATATTTTGCAAACTCAACCTGCTCATCTCCGTCTAACTCTATTACAACGGTACGCAGAACACGCTTTGCACCCCGATCGATGCTTTTAACAACGCCACAACCTGGTGATGTGTAATTCACCCCCTCGGTTTTTTTATCGGTAAATAAAATTTGCCCCAGCTTTACTCTATCGCCTTCTTGAACCAGCATAGTTGGCTTCATGTCGATATAATCGCTGCCGATGACGGCAACACTGGAAACCTGCTTCCCTTCTGAAATAACTTGGTCTGGCGTACCTGTAATAGGCAGATCCAAACCCTTTTTGATCTTAAAGTGATTCATTTATTAGGCTTCTTTATTAATTTGTAAGTGTGTTTATTAAAACTGGGGCTCTTATCATTCATGCCTGTTGGCATCCATGATCCTAGAGATCCTATTGTTCAGTAATCCTAGAAAATTACTTAAAAATTCTGCGAATTCTATCCCATCGCACCGCAACATTCAATCTCAGGTACTAATTCCTTATTCCAATTCCTTTAGACAGCAGTCGCAAACTAATTCCTAACAGAACAGTAATAAATATAACAATAACGCTAAAGCCATACTGTAAAGGAATATCCGACGCACCTAATACACTAAATCTAAACACATCAATCATATAAAGTACCGGATTAAGTAACGAGACATTTTGCCAAAATGTCGGCAGTAGATCAATTGAATAAAATACACCTCCCAAATAAATCAGTGGCGTCAAAACAAACGTTGGCACAATGGATATATCATCAAAACTTTTTGCATAGGCTGCATTAATAAAACCAGCGGCAGAAAACAAAACGCCAGTTAACAAAAACACAACAACCATCATCACAGGGTGTGCGATTTGCAAGTCTGTAAAAAATAATGAAACAACCGTTACTAAGACCCCAACAATTAGCCCTCTCAACACCCCTCCAGAAATATAACCCATTAGAATTATCCACCCTGGCATGGGCGCCACTAACATTTCTTCAATATTATGCTGAAATTTTGCACTGTAAAAAGATGAGACTACATTTGAGTAGGCATTGCTAATTACCGCCATTAGAATTAGCCCCGGGACAATAAAGTCCATATAGTCGTAACCATTCATTTGTCCAATTCTTGAACCGATCAACGTTCCAAAAATTAGAAAATAAAGTGTCGTCGTAATCACAGAAGGTAACAAGGTCTGCACCCAAATACGTAAAAAACGCTTTACTTCTTTATTGGTAATTGTCTGCAAAGCAACCAAATATTCTTTTTTAAACATCTGCCGCCTCCTTTTTTGCCAACAACTTAATAAATAACTGCTCCAAGCGATTTGACTGGTTACGAATACCCGTCACTCTAATTCCCAAGCGGCCCAACTCATCAAATAAAGCATGTATGCCAGATTCTTTACGTACACTCACCTCCCACGTTGTCTCATCAACAGCTTCTATCCGACTACCAGCAATTGTTGGCAACTGACCCACGGGGTGTTCTAGACTTAAAACAAAAACCTCTTCATCCGCTTTTTCAAGCAGGCCCTTCATATCCATATCTTCAATCACATTACCCTTATTGATAATAGCGATATGCTTACACAAGCTCTCCGCCTCCTCTAGGTAGTGCGTGGTTAAAATAATGGTTGTACCTGCTGCATTTATTTTCTTGAAAAACTGCCACATCGACCGTCTTATCTCAATATCAACACCTGCAGTGGGCTCATCGAGTATTAAAAGTTTGGGCTCATGGACCAACGCTCGAGCAATCATTAAACGCCGCTTCATCCCGCCCGACAATACTCTAGAGGCCTCATTACGCTTATCCCAAAGCTCCAGCTGCTTTAAGCAAGCCTCAGCTCTTTGCAAAGCTTTTTTTCGAGGTATCCCATAGTAACCCGCCTGAGACACCACAATATCAAACACATTTTCAAACTGATTAAAGTTAAATTCTTGCGGCACTAAACCTATACATCGCTTAACCCCTTCCGGGTCAGCATCCAAATCATGACCATACACTTTAACCGTTCCAGAGGTTTTATTGACCAACGAAGCAACTATTCCTATCGTCGTTGATTTTCCAGCGCCATTTGCACCCAATAGAGCAAAAAAGTCTCCTTGCCTAACAACCAAGTCAATTCCTTTAACCGCAAGGAAGCCATTATCATATCGCTTACATAGCTGGTTTATTTCAAGTGCATTCATATTCAATATTGTTTATTTGGGAAGTTCATATTGCAGACGAAGTCCACATAACAGCCGCGTAGTTTAACGTATAATGCCCCAAATCTTTCAACCCACTCACTATTATTTAAGTTATGTCTAACAAGTCCAACAAAAATGCCCTTTATTATCACCAACACCCAAAACCAGGCAAAATTGAAGTAACGCCCACTAAGGCGTTAAGCAACCAAACTGACCTTGCATTAGCTTATAGCCCTGGTGTAGCAGAGCCCTGCTTGGAAATCGCCAAAGATCCATCTACTGCGGCACTATATACTTCTCGAAGTAATCTAGTCGCTGTCATTACCAATGGGACTGCTGTACTTGGCTTAGGTGATATCGGCCCACTTGCCTCAAAGCCTGTTATGGAAGGTAAAGGCGTATTATTCAAAAAATTTGGTGGCGTTGATGTGTTTGATATTGAAATTAATGAAAAAGACCCAGATAAATTTGTCGATATCGTTGCCAGCTTAGCCCCAACGTTTGGTGGTATTAACCTCGAAGATATCAAAGCTCCCGAGTGTTTCTTCATTGAAAAAAAATTACGCGAAAAAATTGACATCCCGGTCTTTCATGACGACCAACACGGTACCGCCATTATCACTGCTGCAGCTATCATCAATGGCTTAAAAGTCGCAAAAAAAGACATATCAAACGTTCGACTCGTTGCTTCAGGTGCTGGTGCTGCAGGCATTGCGTGCTTAGACATGCTCGTCGAAATGGGCCTAAAGCGAGAAAACATCCTTGTGAGTGATAGCAAAGGCATCATCTATGAGGGCAGAACAACCGGTATGGACGACCGCAAACAACGCTATGCAGCCAAAACAGACTTACGAACTTTGGCCGATGCTATCAGAGGCGCTGATATCTTTTTAGGCGTTTCACGCGCTGGCATGATGACTAAAGAGATGGTCAAACAGATGGCTGATTCACCCATTATTTTTGCATTAGCCAACCCAACACCAGAAATATTACCAGAGGAAATTAAAGAAGTACGAGATGATGCGATCATCGCTACCGGCCGATCTGACTACCCAAATCAGGTTAATAATGTGCTGTGCTTCCCCTACATATTCAGAGGGGCATTGGATGTTGGGGCAACCACCATTAATGAAGAAATGAAACTTGCCTGCATTCATGCTTTATCAGAACTTGCACAGAAAACCGTTAATGATGACACCGATAGCTATGTTGGAAAAACACCCGTTTTTGGTCCTGAATATTTAATACCTCGCCCTTTTGATCCAAACCTTATTATAGAAATACCGCTGGCCGTTGCCAAGGCAGCTATGGACAGCGGTGTTGCCACCAAGCCCATTGAAAATTTCGAACACTATAGAGCCTCTTTAGAACGATACGTTTATCGCTCTGGCATGCTCATGAAGCCCATCTTTGAACAAGCCAAACTAACACCTAAACGAGTTATTTACGCCGAAGGTGAAAACGAACGCGTTCTTCGAGCCGTACAAGAAGTCGTAAACACTCAATTGGCTAAACCTATTCTAATTGGACGAAAGACAGTTATCTTTGAACGAGTTGGAAAGCTCGGCTTAGACCCTTCAATGTTAGATGATATTGATATTATCGAACCTGATAGTAACCCATATTTTCGAGAATGCGTCCAACAATATCAGCAAGCAAAAGGTCGCAAAGGTGTCTCATTAACATTAGCTCAAAATTACGTACGCACCAAAACCACTGTTTTGGCCTCCCTACTGGTTAAACTAGGCAAGGCTGACGCAATGATATGCGGCATGGTTGGTAATTACCATCGACACCTAGGTCATATCACCGATATTTTAGACAAAAAGAGCGGCGTAGAAAGAGTCGCAGCCCTTAATGTCATCTCTTTACAAAAAGGCGTGTTTTTCTTTTGTGATACTACCGTGAATAGTAACCCCACGGCCGAAGAACTTGTCGCAATGACTTTACAATCTGCAAACTATGTCAAACGGTTTGGTATTACACCAAGAGCGGCGCTGCTATCTCACTCTAATTTTGGTAGCGCTAATGACGATGACGCAAAAAAAATGGCACAAGCGACTAACCTTCTCCATAGAAACCATCCTCAACTTGAAGTGGAAGGTGAGGTCCAAGCAGACGTTGCATTACTTGAGCACTTGAGAAATGAAATTATTAATGATTCAAAACTAACAGGCGAAGCTAATTTATTTATTTTCCCTAACCTAGACTCCGCCAACATCTCATTTAACATGCTTCGTATCTTAAGCGATGGTGTCACCGTTGGCCCCATTCTGCTAGGTATAGAAAAGCCCGTTCACGTGTTAAAACCACAAGCCTCCGTAAGACGAATTTTAAACATGACAGCTCTTTGCTCAGCAGAACACGAATTAACTGAGTAAATATCAAAAACTGCTACCCATAATGTGATACTCATCACATTATGGGTGTTTTTTGTTACCTATAATTGATACGTGCCTAACTACAAACTCTCAACATGAACGTTGCATCAATCAATCATAGTGCTTTATTAGGTATTAATAATGGCCTAAACCAAGCGAATACTGCGAGCCAAAAATTGGCTAGTAGCGAGCAGTTCATCGGAGAGAAACCCAACCAAGATAGCACTAAAGAATTAGTTGCCTTAAAACAAGCCGAACAGCAAGTCCAAGCATCTGCTCGTGTGGCGCAAACTGCTGGTGATGTCATCGGTAGCATTATCGACATTAGGGCTTAGACTAAACTCTTCAACCGCACTAATTTTCTCTACTTTCCATATGTTATCGACTTTTTTCGCCTGCTTATTGTAAGATACGTGTTTTAACTTTATCGATAGGACAGTGTTTTGGAAACAGAAAAGCAAAAACTTAGTTACACAATGGGCCAACAAATTGGTGGCGGCATTCAACAAGATAAACTAGACGTTGAAACCGAGTCTCTCGTTTTAGGTCTCACGCATAGCCTCAATGGCGACGCTAGCCTATTAAGCCCCGCTGAAATGCAAGCTGTCATCGAGGCATTTCAAAAAGAAATGCAAGAAAAAGCAAATGAGGTTAAAGATGGCAATGCTGACAAAGGCATTCAGTTTTTAAAAGACAACCTTTCTACCGAAGGTGTACAAGTTCTAGAAAGCGGCCTGCAATACATCGTTATCAACCAAGGTGATGGCGAAAAGCCTAAAGCGACCGATACGGTTGATGTACATTACGAAGGAACTCTCATCAATGGCACTGTGTTTGATAGCTCTATTAAACGTGGCGAACCAGCTACCTTCCCTGTAAACGGCGTTATTCCTGGCTGGCAAGAAGCATTACAACTAATGGAAGTTGGTACAAAATGGAAAGTATTTATTCCATCTACATTAGCCTATGGTGAACAGGGTGCTGGTGGTGCAATTGGCCCAAATGAAACATTGATTTTTGAAATGGAACTGTTAGAGATAAAATAACAGTCGTTTTGAACACAAAAAAGCCTACTCCTATCTCTTGGAGTAGGCTTCTCTAACTAATCAGTTATTAATTACAAGATAACTAATTGCCGTTACCCGCTACACATGCCAACTGGCAGTTAATACAGGTTGTAGCTGTTCTTTTACGTCCTGAGGAATAACCGCCCCTGCGCCCACTTGGACATCAAACGTCGCCATCGCGGCGACAAGACGACTTAGATCTTCGCCATATGCTGTTGCACCACCCACTTGAATTGCATCAACGGCATTATCATATAACTGCCAGTCTTCAACAGCTATTTGGCCATTGCTACCGATAAAATTAACTAGCAAATCACCTCCGTCTTGAGTCAGCCATACATCATTTGCCGTAAACCCTTCAATTGATAACGTATCAAAACCATTGGATTCGAGTTTGCCAGTTAAGATTCGATCGTCGCCATCTCCTTTCATGTAAAGATAGCTGTCGTTACCCAAACCACCCGACACAACATCATTGCCCGCCCCCCCAGTGATAAAGTCATCCCCTTCATCACCATTGAGCACATCATCTCCTAAATCACCGAATAGTTCATCGGTGCCTCTGCCTCCATAGAGGGCATCGTCCTGACTACCGCCATATAAAATGTCAGCATCATTTTCACCATAAAGGACATCATTACCACTGCTGCCATACAGGTAATCTTCTTCATTACCACCATAAAGCAAATCATTACCTTGGCCACCATAAAGCTGATCTTCACCTTGTTGCCCTAACAATAAGTCGTTACCATTTTCACCAAAAAGCACGTCATTACCTTGATCACCTGAAACCATATCATCACCCGTCTTGGCATAGACTATATCGTCTCCACCTCTAGCTGCTATAGTGTCATCACCAGCAAAAGCCTCAATGTAATCAGCTTGTTGCGTAGCCTCGAGGGTAAGCGCCATAACATCTTCCACAGAAATGACGGAGCCATCAGAAAAGCGAATTTCTTTTAGCGCTGTGCTACTTACAATATCACCATTAAAATAATTTTTAATTTGAACACTGTCAGAATTACGATCAATACTAATAAATAGATCGTTATCCACACGAAGAAGCCTAACCTTACTGGCTTTGATTGAACTATCAAATTCAAGTACGTCTATAGATGCGCTATCCGTATTATTGATAATGTCATGCCCATCTCCAGATGAAAATATATAACGATCATTACCTGCACCTCCATTAAGTATATCGTTGCCTTGACCGCCAATCAGCGTGTCATTACCTATTTCACCAAATAAAACATCGTCGTCCCCATCGCCTTGAAGCGTATCGTCGCCTCCCGCCGCATGAACAGTATCGATACCTGACAATGCACTAATAACGTCATTCGACTCAAAGCCATAGACAACATCATCTAACTCGGTCACATTGTAGAGCTTTTCAAGCTCATCTATTACCATCATAAGAACACTTCCATCAGCTAAGGTGAACTTTACTTTTTCAACTCGACTACCAGAAACACTATAACTTTGATAAGCCTTAATAACTCGAATACTGTCCTCAGTTGGCTCACCATTGACATCAAACAAGTGCAAAATTAAATCCTCCCCGTCAACCCCAGTCCGTTCAATTTTGACTTGATCGGGAGTAATGCCACCGATGAATTCAACCGTATCTGCACCAGCATTTTCAACAATTATGTCTTGCCCATCACCTAATGCAAACTGATATACATCGTCGCCAGAACCACCATAAATCGTGTCATTACCTTGCAAGGCATTAAAGGTTTCATCATCAGTCGTTCCATATATCTCATCATCACCAGCCGTGATAGCTTGCACCATTTTCGCATCAATTAACTCAGTTAGTGTCAAGGTTGCCCCATCCGAAAATTGAAAATTTTCAATTGCTGAAGCCGTAATCGAGCCGTCAAAATCAAACACATTATCAATTTGAATACGACCTGCTGTAGACAGTCCATCAGCATCAACAATAGTAATAAACATAGTAGTTAAATTACGTGTCACCGCAAGTTTATCCATTGTAATACCGACACCAAAATTCAAATAATCCTGGCCAGATGCATCATATATCCGGTCACTACCATCGCCTAAATCATAAAAATAATGATCATTACCTGCCCCCCCCAATAGGGTATCGTCGCCACCATTGCCACGAATATAATCATCAGTTTGACCTCCTGATAAATTGTCTGCGAATTCGGTACCCGTAATAAAGTTATCTAAGGCATAAATACCTAAATCGGCATCCGTTTTAAGAAGCGCAAACTCTGCTTGCAATGCTGAAGAGTAAGCTGTCATCCCCTTTAATGTATTAATAGCACCAACAATATACTCGTCATTAATTGAGATCAAAGCTTTTAAACTGGCTTTAAGCGCCGTTAAATCTGGTTCAAATACACCCGTTTTGAAATCATAACTCACCGACATTTCCGCAAACACATCCTTATAAACGGTTTGACTCATCAGTTGCGCTGTAACATACGTTTTAAATCGCTGGTATTCAGCAATTAGTTTCGGGGCGGCACGACCATGGGGGTTTGGATCACGCTCACCCCAACACCAGGTACCCAAATAGCCTCTTCCAACAAGATTTTCCAACGCGACCAACTCTCGAGCATCCATCACATGCCCGTAATACTTTGCGTCACGGCTATAGGGATCAACATCGGCAGAACCTGTCCATTGATAAATAATGTCATCCATCATGGCTAAGCGATCCGCTTGCGTTGTTGCATTAGTAAATTGCGAAACTAAACCAGTCAACACACTATCGCCCATCATTGTTTGACTCAGACTACGTACATTACCGAATGCAGTAGCGTCTGGTAAATCAGTGATCTCTGATGATAATTCCACCGTATTTCTATCGACAGTTTGAACTTTATTTATTCCGAACCATACATCGGCCGATTGTATTGTTGAATCATCCTCTTTAGTCGCCTGGCTTGTTTGTTTAATAACATTTCCCTTGCCATCACTAACTGACGTGGTTTGATAACCGGTATTGAGCGACCTAATCTCTACCTCCCCGAGTTTTAGCAATTCATTTTGCTGGGAAACTCCATCACCATTTGAATCCTGCCACACCCGCAGTTCAGAGAAGGTCGAATCCAGACTATCAATAACGCCATCACTATTATCATCCAGCGCAGCCAAGGCTTCATAGGCATTGGCAGCGAGACTACCGTCTTGCAATACCGTGTTACTACCAAATAATTCTGCACCATCATTTATAACGCCATCTTGATTTCTATCCCGCACCAACAAACCATCATCTGCTGCGACCCAGCCTGTTTTTTCAGCCAAGCCATTTGTATCATGATCAAAATACGTACCCTCTTCTAATGATAAGGTTTCTATGCCATCTCCATCCAAATCTAACACTAAGGGTGATAGGGTTTTTTCGGCATTCGCGTACACAGCTGATGGATCTCCATCGTTAAAACCATAAACCTGACTGATACCCGCTTCACCACCACCATCTGAGCCACCACTAAATGCCACGGCATGATGAACCGCCCCATTCGGGGCATATAAACGCTTTAGAACATATGAGCCAGACTCATTAAAGTAGTCACTTGAGCGAGCACTAATGTAAGAAATATCTGCGGCTGTTTTTTGATAATCAATAGAGCCTAAAAATTTTCTTACGCTACTATAGTCGGTATTATTTGAAGCATTCTGAGTAATTAATGACCCCAAGGCTCCTAATTTCAGCACTTGAATATCTTGTGATGAGGACACACTTAACTCGGCATCAAAACCAGTTCCAGTAATAGTGGTAACAACGCTATTTCCTATAACTTGGGTTTCTGGTTCAACAGCCATATCGGTATTAACCACTTCACTACTATTTGGGTCTTCTGGTGTTGGCGAATAGAATGTTGCAGAAATGAACTCCTCCGAACTTAATATAGAACCATCACTGAACTGATAACTGGCAATTGCATTATTAAAATACCCGCCTTTTATATATAAGGCATCACTTTGACCATGGTTGATGGCTAAATATGTTTCTCCTGCATCACTTTGTACCAATTTAGTGGTGATGGAGGCTAAAGTAACACCCGCCTTAAACCTTACAATATCAGTACCATCCCCATCCTCGATGAAGTCTAGCCCACCGCCCAGACCAAAGTTAAACGTATCACTACCACTCCCGCCCCAAAGCCAGTCATCACCAGCACCACCATCTAGTTCATCATTATCATCACCACCGAGCAGGTAATCATTGCCAGAACCACCGTCGAGCGTATCAGCGCCTTCATCACCGTAAAGGGTATCCTCACCGCTTTGTCCAAGTAATGTATCCGAACCTTTTCCACCTTCTAGGTGGTCATTGCCATCACCGCCATCAAGTAAATCATTACCGAGGCCACCAAACAGTGTATCCTCACCCACTCCACCAGACAGATTATCTACACCATCGTTACCTCCTAGATAGTCATCGCCTTGCCCGCCGACCAATCGGTCATCACCACTGCCTCCAAACAAATCATCATTATCATCTCCGCCGTCTAATTGATCATCACCATCACCGCCCTGCAACTCATCCTTTCCAAGGCCACCACTGAGTTGATCGTTACCTTCTTGCCCATGTAATTCATCTTCACCAGTGCCACCATCAAGTGCGTCATTTCCTTTATGGCCATAAAGTGCATCATCACCCGCACCCCCAACAAGAATATCATCGCCATGCATGGTTGAACTATTAGTATCCCCAGCTAAGACATCGTTTCCATCACCACCTAATAAAATATCGCTACCATCGCCGCCCAATAACGTATCGTTACCAAGGCCGCCATCAAGCAGATCATTACCCAACTCACCATATAACCAATCATCACCAGCGCCACCGAATAAACTATCATCGTTGCCTTCTTCGCTAACGGATATCGTATGGTTACTTAATAAACTGTATGATGCGATTGTCGGTCCGTAAGTAACCGAGCGCTGTGTGAACCACTCAATATTTGCATTGCCAACAATATCGGTATCCCCCCTTATATTGTCATTTCCTGCCGAACCAATCAGTACATCACGCCCCGCACCACCGTATAAATTATCATTCGCATTACTGCCAATTAAATAATCATCATCGCCGCCACCAGACATTAACGTGCCTCGCTGAAGAACATTTTCTTCTGAACCCATTGCCGTTTCAAAAGTTTTCACCTCATCGGCATACAAAGTATCATTGCCTGCTTGACCATAAAGTACGTCGCTGCCACCATCACCGCTCAAGCTATCATCACCATCAGCACCAAATAACTGATCGTTACCTGAGCCACCTTCTACAACATCGTCACCTGTTTTGGCATAAACCACGTCATCCTCAGCTCCTGAGATAATATGATCATTACCAGTAGAGCCATTAATCGTATCGTCCATCTCTTGAGGGGTTTCTAAGTCTTGGATAATATTGCCATAAATATCGTATTCAACCTGTATGCCGTCCTGATCAGGATCGAAATCTTTCCATGCGAAATCTCCTGCAAATTCCAGCATTGTTCCAGGCACATCAAGCGGAGTTACCTCATCATTAAAGATGATACCAAGCGAGTTCCCTTCGCCCTTAACAAAACCCTGAACGTTAATTTTTTGTCCTGTATTAAGAGCAATATTTAAAAGGCCGGACGAATAAACATAACGATGACCATCCGTATCCTCATAAACATTGCCACCAGGCACAATAGCTTTTAGCGTGCCACCTAGAGCTAGGTCATTAAAATAAATCGTACCTATTGAATCGCTATCGCGAATAATCGTGTCGCCTTCACCTGTATAGATGTAAAAGCCGTCATCACCTTTACCACCCACTAAAACATCTTGACCGCCACCACCATAAAGCTCGTCGTTTCCTGCACCACCTTCTAGGTAATCATCGCCCAAACCACCGTTAAGCTTGTCATTACCACCCATCCCGTAGAGACGGTCGTTAGTACCGCCCCCTATAAGGCCGTTGTTATCATCATTATCACCAAAAACTATCACCTTATCGGGATCATCCGTATTGCTGGCACCTGCAAATACTTCACCTATTTTTTCATCTTTAAATCGAATGGCCTCGCCATTAATTGCATCAGGATGTTCATTATCGTCGGCATTGCGTTGCATAATCGCACTGAGCAATAAGCCGCGGTCTCGTAAATAGTCTTTAGAAAAGTTCTCAGCACTCAGTACATTGCTAGCATTATGTTGATCATATAGACCCCCAGAACTATCAACTATCGCAAATGGAGTTAGATTCTCTAATGCATAGCGATAAGCATAACCTTGGGGGCTATCTATGTTTGCCGAATTCAGCAAGCTATCAACATCAACAATTTGTAAATTCTGATAATTGGATTTAAGTATCGGAGCCAAAGCTTTGGCATCAACATAAATGCCTTCTGATATTAATTCAATACGCTGATAAAAAAGCTCACGGTCATTGTTCGTCACATCAGCTCCGTAACCTAGCAACCTACCAAGAGCATTAATGACTCCTTCTATATCTCCATCAGCTTGATTTGAGCCAAACCCAAACAGCGGTGTAAACTCTTCAAAACTATTCCCTTGCGATAAATTACTAAGCAAACTGTAAACAGCTAAAGCATCAATCATTCCACCAATTTTATGAGCTGAAGCATAAATTTCAGCTTCACCAAATTGGCTTATTTCATCTCCTGGCACATCACCAATTTCCGAAATAAGATCCAAGGGAATGACAAGGTTATTAAGCTTTTCTTCCGGCCAACCACTATCTAAAACAGTACTTGAACCCTGCTCTTTCTCTTGCAGGGTTTTTACCGCATTAAAAAACCACTCGGTATCATCAGACCCAATAAAATCCCAATCAAAACCCGGCGCATTATAGGTGTAAACTTCGTTAATGTGATTAGGGTCAAGACGCGCCAAAATCAGTGCAAGATGGCCACCTAGGGAATGTCCTGTTACATTTATTTCTGCATCTGGTGGTATTTTCCCTAAACCATTAACTGAACCTATGACTTTTAAGTACCTATAAGTGGTTAAACCTAACGGACCAGCCTCCCCCCCAAGATCTTGAAAAAGCACGCCCTCTCCTGGTGGAAGAATGCCCTCATAAAAATCAAGTTGCATGGCCTGACTATTGATATCAGTAGTTAACTGTTGGTAATAATTAAATAAATCAACCGCTTGTTTTAAAGAAATGCCATCGCCTCCAATATCACCAAAGTCAGTTAAGAAAATATCCTCAGCCGCGTCTAAATTGAAATCGAACTCCGTACCCCTAATAGCTAGGGTATAAATATCATTATCGTCTTTGAATAAAGTTGCAGAAAAGCCATTGTCGGTATTTTGTTGGGAGTGTAAAATGCCGTAATGTAGGGCAAACAACTGAGCTTGCGTATCTGAAT
>Ga0209121_10001810_pt1 | contig 22287 bp, 17 predicted proteins | sample Cruoilmetagenom3_FD_187292 | JGI IMG/M metagenome (GOLD analysis project Ga0209121, IMG submission 187292) | Oil polluted marine microbial communities from Coal Oil Point, Santa Barbara, California, USA - Sample 3 (SPAdes) (version 2) | ecosystem: Environmental > Aquatic > Marine > Oil seeps ... | reverse complement strand
CTTGTGCTACCAAATCCCAACTTCCCCAATCTTTAAACCCTTTGTAGCCATGACAAAATAGAACCAAAGGTTTTTTGTTACTATTGTCTTTGTAAAAAGCATCCCAAACTATTGGTTTTTTAGCGTTTCTGTATAGTATTTGGTTTTTATTAATCATACTTCTTTTTCAATAAAGTTTATTTCAGGGTTACAGATTTCTAGAATTATTTTTTTGAGTTCTATTTCAAAATTATCTAGTGTTTCTTGGGTAATAAGTTGGTTTTTACTTCTTCCTTCTTTTACTGCAAATTTTAAAAGTCCAGCGCTTAAATTTTTAAATGAAACAATACCAGCTTCTAGAGGTAGATTTACTTTGTTTTGTTGATTCATCATATACGCATAAAGCAGCACCTGAAAGCTTTTACTGTATTTTTTGTAGTCTGTTGTAATGGCTTCCCATTCTGTAATTTCTACATCAGTATTGCTTACTTTTCCTGTTTTATAATCTATAATTCTGGTAATTCCGTTATACTGGTCTACACGATCTACTTTTCCGGTAAGGTTTACTTCAAAATCTAATTCCGGAATGGCAACAGATGCTCTATTATCTGCTTCTAAAGAAATGATTTTAATTTCATTTCCTTTTTTTAAATCCTCAATTTCTAAATTAATAAAGTTGCTTACGTAGCGTTTTGCAATTTCAAAAATGATGAGGTTTTTTCCTTTGCTTATATCACCTTCTTTATATTCGTTTTTAAAATGATAGGTAATTCTTTCGTTAATTTTAGGTTTTTGTTTTTCTAAAGCATCAACGGTTAAAAAAGAGTTTTTAAAATCGGTATATAAATCTTCTAAAGTATTGTGTACAACAGTACCAAGTGTGTTAAAAGCTACGCTTTCTTCTACGTCTTCTTGTTCTGCAATACCTAGTACTTTTTGGTAATAAAAATCTATAGGGTTTCTTATGTAATTGGTAATAGAGGAAGGAGAAAAACCTTTTTCTGCAATTTGTTTTAACCGGTTTAGTATGGCTGGTGTTTTTTCAATTTCAATTAATTCAGAAAAACAAGCTTCTACTTTAGGCGTTACAACTTGATGTTTAATAGTGTGAATTCCTTCTAATTCTAGTTGTGTAATAAATCTACTTTTTTCTCCACCTGTTAGTACATCTGCTTCTGTATTGTATAAAATATATACGTTTTCGGCACGTTGCAATAACCTGTAAAAATGGTACGTATACACTGCGTCTTTTTCTTTATACGTAGGTAATTGGTTTTCTATTTTAACATCAAATGGAATAAAAGAATTGTTTGTTTTACCAGAAGGAAGAACGCCTTCATTTACAGAAGCTATAATAACTGTTTTAAAATCTAGCACACGAGATTCTAACATTCCCATGATTTGTAATCCTTGAAGTGGTTCTCCTTGAAAATCTAGTGTAGCTGCACTTAATAGCTCTTTGTAAATGCCATGAAGCGTATGAATATCTGTAATAAAACGATATTTGGTATTGTAATTATTAAGTTCATTAAAAAGCTCATTAAAACGAAATAAATACTCTAAAGAAAGCTTGTTTAAAGATTTGTTTTGGTCTAAATCTTCTTTTATGGTTAAAATAAGCTGTGAGCAGTTTTTAAGTAGGTTCTCTACGTTGTTTTCTTTAATAGCAAACAGTAAGTCTATTATTTCTGTAGAAGCTATTGCAAGTTCTTTTAATTGCTCTAAAGTTAGATAAACTAAATTGTTAGTAAGTATCGTGTTTGTAATTTTTGAAGCAATATCTACATGGTTATTGTTTAAAAGAGGTCTTATAAACTGATGCGATATTATGGCAATTACATCTTTATAATAAAAAGTGTTATTGTCTTTTTTGTGAATTTGAAATATTTGCTCAAATAACGAAGCTAACGGAATGGATTGTAAAGGAAAACCCATTGTAATATTTAAGGCATCTACAGATGGTGGAAGCGCGTTTAATGTAGGTGTAAGTAGGTTTTCATCAGCAAGTACAACAGCAGTGTTTTCTAGTTTTTCATTTTTTTGTTGTAAAGACTGTAAAAGTGTTCCTATGTATTTTGCTTGCCCTATGTTTTTAGGTATTCCAAAAACCTCAATGTTTTTTTCTTGGGTATAATTATTTGTTTTCCAATTAAAAGGTTTGTTAGCAAAGTACTTCCAGTTTTTGTGATGTTGTCTAGTAAATAGTCCAGCATCATGAAAAGTATTGTCAAAAAATTTAGAATCAATATCCCAATAAATATCTGCTAATTCATTTTGTAATAATTCTTGAATAATTACTTCTTCGGCAGCATTCAAGGCGTTAAAGCCTAGAAAAATGTGATCGGTATTTGGGTTACTCTGTATGTAAGATTCTATGTTTTCTACTGCTTCTCTATAGATTAGACCTTGATAACCTGTTTTGTTTTCTAATAGATCTTCGGTAAACTTTGTATAGTACAGGTTTAATTTATTCCAAAAAGAGAGATACTTTTTTATAAAGTCAGATTTAGGCTCTTCTAAAGACCAATGTTTTAAATCTTGAATAGCGCTTAGGTAGTTAAATATCTTTTCTTGAGGAATAAGATATCTATCTATTTCATTAAAGTCTTGTAATACAATTTGAGCCCATTTAGAAAAAGAATCAAAGGTTTCCTGTTCTTCTTTTTTAGTTAATTCTAAATAGGTTTTATAAAATATAAAAAGAAGCTCTGTGTTGGGTGTTTTTTTTAATTGCGATAAGTCTTCAACAAACTCTTCTATACTAATAATTTTAGGAGATAAAATGGTTTGATTAACTATCTGAGCAATTTGGTGTTTTAAAAAAATACCAGCACGTTTGCTGGGTAAAATAAAGAGAATAGAAGATAGGTCTTTATTCTTATTTTGTAAATCTTTAAGTACATCTAGAATGAATGTTGTCATTCTATAAAAATAAAAAACGCTTCGATAAATCGAAGCGTTTTTATTAAATATTTAGATTGTTTAAGTAAACTTATTTTTTAAGTTTTACTTCAACACGTCTGTTATTTTTCTTACCAGCTCTAGTAGCGTTAGTATCGATTGGGTATTCTTCACCAAATCCAGTAGCAACTAATCTGTCAGCAGCAACTCCATTAGAGATTAAGTAATCTCTTACAGCGTTAGCTCTTCTTTCAGATAATAATTGATTAGAAGATTTAGCACCATCACTATCCGTGTGTCCTTCAATTGTAAAAGTTGAAGCAGGATATTCTTTTAAGATAGCAGTAATTGCTTGTAATACTGGGAAAGTTTCTTGTTTGAAAGATGATTTAGCGCTAGCAAATAAGATCGTTCTAGCATAGTTGTTTAAAGTAGCCATTACTTCTGCAGTAGGAGCAACAACTTCAGGACAACCATTATTAGCAACTACACCAGCTTCGTTAGGACATTTATCATCTTTGTCTAACACACCGTCACCATCAGCATCTGGCCAAGGGCATCCGTTGTTTGCAATTGGTCCAGCTTCGCTAGGACATTTATCGTCTACATCAGCAACACCATCAGCATCAGCATCAGGACAACCAGCTAAAGCTTTTAAACCAGCAACTGTAGGACATTTATCATCTTTATCAGCAATACCATCACCATCAGTGTCAGGGCATCCGTTTAACTCAGCTAAACCAGCTTCGTTAGGACAAGAATCTTTAGAATCTTCGATTCCGTCACCATCAGCATCAGGACAACCGTTGAAAGCTTCTAAACCAGGAACTTCTGGACAAGCATCGTTTTTGTCATATACACCGTCACCATCAGTATCTTTTCCACCAAACTTAACAGTTAAACCTGCAGAGTGTTGGAAATGTTTAGATAAGTAATCTTCGAAAGAATGTTTGTATGTAGTTTGTACATTAAGACCGATGTTTTCAGAAAACCAAAAGTTTAATCCTAAAGAACCGTTTAAAGTACCAGCTCCAATTTCATCAATCCATGTGTAACCTCCACCAGCACCTAAATAAGGTTCGATAGTTTTACTGTTTAATAATTCAGCAAAGCTGTATTTAACAATACCATCAAGTCCGTAGTAAGACATTTCACTAACTTCTACGCTAGGTACTCCTAAAGTTTGTCCGATTTTTTCAATTTTGTTGATAGAACCTGTAACTCCAATAGAAAAACCATCACTAAGATATTTAGAAACATTAATAGTGGATAAAGAAGGTAGTATGTTCCAGTGGTCAGTTGCATTAAAGAATTCATCAAAGTATTCTCCTGTAAGGGGTCCTTGATTGGTTGGATAAAGGTCAACTGCGTTTACCCCAAAACTAATTGCCCAAGGATTGTTTTCATCTTGTGCATATGTGCTGCTAAAACCTAATACAAGCAACATAGCTAACAATAATCTGCTAAGATTTTTCATATTCAAAAATTTAATTTTTAAGTGTTAATTGATAAGCAAAAGTAAGTTGTTAAATATTATTAACAAAGACAAATATAAAAAAATATTCAAAAAAGCGTTTAAAATTAACTGTTTGTAATCAATTTAAATAATTTCTAAAGTTTGCCCAACTTTAATAAAGCTAGCGATAGCCTTATCTAAATGCTCTTTTTCATGAGCAGCAGATAGTTGTACTCTAATTCTTGCTTTTTCTTTAGGTACTACAGGAAAAAAGAACCCAATAACATAAATACCCTCTTTTAAAAGCATATTTGCCATGTTTTGAGATAGTTTCGCATCATAAAGCATTACTGGAACAATGGCAGAATCACCATCAATAATGTCAAAACCAGCCTTTTTCATTCCGCTTTTAAAGTAGTTGGTATTCCACTCTAATTTATCACGTAAACTAGTGTCATTTTTAAGCATGTCAAAAACTTTAATAGATGCGCCAACTATTGCAGGAGCTAAAGAATTTGAAAATAAATAAGGTCTTGATCTCTGACGTAAGATTTCAATAATTTCTTTTTTAGCAGTTGTATATCCTCCCATTGCTCCACCTAAAGCTTTACCAAGGGTTCCTGTGATAATATCTACTCTACCTAATACGCCTTTTTCTTCTAAGGTACCAATACCTTTTGGTCCTATAAATCCTGTGGCATGACACTCATCGATCATAACCATAGCATCGTATTTGTCTGCTAAATCACAAATTTTATCTAATGGAGCCACTAGGCCATCCATTGAGAAAACACCATCGGTTACAATAATTTTATTTCTAGCGTCATTTTTATTGGCTTCTATTAATTGTTTTTCTAAATCTGCCATGTCGTTATTGGCATAACGATAGCGAGCAGCTTTACATAAACGTACTCCATCAATTATAGAAGCGTGGTTTAAAGAGTCTGATATAATTGCATCTTCTTTTCCTAATAAAGGTTCAAAAACACCTCCATTGGCATCAAAAGCTGCAGCATACAATATGGTGTCTTCTGTACCATAGAAATCTGCTATTTTTTGTTCTAGTTCTTTATGTATGTCTTGTGTACCACAAATAAAACGAACCGATGACATACCAAATCCGTGTGTATCCATAGCGTCTTTTGCTGCTTGAATAACCTCTGGGTGTGACGAAAGCCCTAAGTAGTTATTAGCACAAAAGTTTAAAACGGTTTCACCTGTGTTTAAGGTGATTTCTGCTCCTTGTGGTGAAGTAATAATACGTTCTTCTTTGTAAAGTCCGTTGTCTTTTATGTCTTGTATTTCTTGTTGTAATTGCTGTTTTATATTTCCGTACATGGTTTTAATTTTTTTACAAATTTATAATGTTTTTTGCGTTAGTGGTAGAAACGGCATCCTTTTTTATTTGTAGTATATTCTCTTTGTTAGCTCTTAGCTTAAGGCGTGTTAAAGGTCTGTGCTGTGTAAAGAATACAAAAAAATAAAAAAGATATAGTGTATGACACGACGCTTTGCAGTCTTTAGCGAAAAAGCGTAACGCCAATATTAAAAGGATACAACGTTAATGTCTTCATTGATGTAAACTAAAATTTTATTAGTTACTTGGTAAGGCATTTCTTCTATAATGCGTTGGTATTTTTCTAATTGTAATTGGTATTTTTTGTTAATTGCTCCTGTTTTGTAATCTATAATGGTGGCTTGGTTTTTAGAATTTATAACCAATCTATCTGGTCTTATAATTTCTTGGTTAGAAATTATATCTCGCTCATTATAAATCGTATTTTCTGCTTTAAAGAAGTTTTGTAAATCTTTATGTTCTGTTATTTGTGTTACGGTTTTTTGTAATTCTTGGGCTTGTTCTGGGTTGATAATGGCCTTGTCTAAAAAATGAGAAATAGCAAAAGCAATGTCTTCTTTTGTTTTAATATGTGCCATAATATTATGAATAAGGTTTCCTTTTTCAATGGCTTTTTCTTGTGCAGTGTTCCATAAATAACCAGAATTGGTTACAATTTTTATGTTGTGACTTTCTTTGGTTGTGGTAATAAATTCTTGCTGCTCTATAATTTGCTTGTGTGTGCTTTCTTTTTTTGATGTTTTAGCAGGATTACCAAAGGAGTACATGATTTCGTTTTCCTGATATTTTTGTGCCTTTTTTAAGTAATTGATAAATAGGCTTGCGTATGATGTTTGCTCTGCTAAATCGTTGCTAGAAACATCTCTTTTGCTAATGATATAGAGTTGTTCTTTAGGTCTGGTTAGTGCAACATACAATAGATTAATATTGTCTAATTGTAGTTCTGCTTGGTGTTTATTGTGAATTTGCAAACCAATTTCTCCGTAGTTTTCAAACTCTTTATTGTAGTTTAATAAGGTGTTAGAAAAGCCATTAAAGTTTTCTGCTTGTAAGGGAAACCATTCTTTTGGTTCTATTTCTTTATACATGTTTAAATCTGCATACGGAAAAATAACAACCGGAAATTCTAGTCCTTTAGATTTATGAATGGTCATAATTTGTACTGCATTTTGCCCTTGCGGAGAAACAATGCTTAGGTTGTCTTTTTTATTGTTTGCGTGTTCTAAAAAGCCAGATAGACTAGAACCTTGTTTTTGCGAGTACTCTAAAACAAAATCGAGATAATATTGTACGTAAGCGTTTGAGGTTTCAACAAGGTTGAAATTACGAACAATGCTTTCTGCTAATTCATATAAAGGTAATTGTAGTAATTGATTTGGAGTTAGGTATATGTTGTAGGTTTCAAAACTTTTAAAGGTTTGATAAAGCGACTCTTTTGTGTGTTGACTAAAAAAGGCATGCTTATCTTCTATTTTAAATTTTTGTGTAAGATAATTTAGTGCTTTTACTTTTATTTCATCATTATCAGACTGTACTAAAAGGGAAAGTATATGGTGAATAAATTGCACTTCTGGACTGTTAAAAATAAGCATGGTCTCAGAAGACATAATAGGTATGTTTTCTGTGTTTAAAAATTCTGCAATAGCAATACCTTCTTTTTTCTTACGTACTAAAATGCAAATGTCTTGATAGGTAAATCCTTTTTCTTGACAGGTTTTTATGATTTCTAGTACTTTTTGCGGATAGATTTCGTTTCTGTTTTCGTTTTTAAGATCTAAAAAATCTAGCTGAATATAGCCTTCGTTTTTATTAAACGTATTTTGGTTAGAACCTTCAATATACAGGTTGCTATAGTCGTTATGGTTAAAAAAGGTTTCTGCTATATAGTTAAAAAAGCTGTTGTTAAATTGTATAATTTCTTTGTAGCTTCTGTAGTTAGTTGGTAAATTATCTACATGTTGTTCTATTTGAAAAGGAAGTGCTTTTTTAGAGTATAAATCTATAAATTGCTCTGCTTCACCACCTCGCCATCTGTAGATTGCTTGTTTAGAATCTCCTACTAGCATAGCAGTTCCTTTTTCTTGTTTTAGGTTTTCGCCTGCAAGTGAATTATCTATTAACGGAATTAAATTTTGCCACTGTAACTTAGAGGTGTCTTGAAACTCATCTATAAAATAGTATCTAAATTTTTCGCCCAATCGTTCATAAATAAAAGGCGTTGGTTGGTCTTTTATTTCTTTGCTTATTAAGGTGTTAAATTCTGAAATTAATAATTTATTTTGGTCAAGTTTTATATTTGTTAGTTCTTTATTTATGGCATTTAAAACAGATAATGGCGTAATGTTTTTATAAAAGGCTTTTAAGAATTTGTATTGAAATATAAATGTTTTTGTTTCTTGAAACGCAGTAATAAATTGAGGTTGTAAGCTATCTATGGTTCCGCCAATTTCTGGAGTAACCCTTTTTGGGTACAATGTTTCGTTGTTAATTAATTCTGTTTGCCATTTGTTATCAAATTTTACATGAAATCTTTTATTGCTTAAATGCTCAAAGTGTTTTGGTAGTGAGCTTCTATTAAAATCATTAAACTGTAAACCAGCTTCACTAATATTTTGTAATACATTTTGCGAAATTTCTATAATCTGGTCTTCTAGGTTTTTTATATCCTTTCTTATTTGGGTTTTAAGTACTTTAAAATCTTCAAGAGATTTGTCTTTTATTTTTTCAATATGTACTACGTCATTTTCTTTAACTAAGAGTTTTGCAATTTTGTTAAAGTCAAAAGAAATATCCCAACTTTTATCTTCATCTGCTTTTTCAATAGCAAAATCAACCAATACTTTGGTGAGTTCTTTATTGGTTCCAGCTTTTGCAATTAAGCTATCAACAGCTTCTTGTAAAAGAGCATCTTGATCTAGTTCTACTTCAAAATTTAATGGTAATTTTAAATCATGTGCAAAAGTTCTAATTATTTTGTGGGTAAAGCCATCAATAGTAGAAACATCAAAAGCAGCATAGTTATAAATAATACTGTTTAATATTTTTTTCGATTTTTTTTGAAGTACCTCTGGTTTTAATTCTAATTCTTCCGCAAGAACACTAAACATACTATTTGGGTTTTTTAGTATGTCTTCTGAAGAAAATTCGGTTAGCATTTCTATAATGCGTTCTTTCATTTCGCCAACTGCTTTGTTGGTAAATGTAATAGCTAGTATGTGCTTGTATTGTTGTGTATTATTAGATTGCAGTAAAATCTTTAAATACTCTTTTACTAGTGTAAATGTTTTTCCGCTTCCAGCAGAAGCATTATAAATAGTAAAAGGATGTGGATTAGTCATGCGTAAAATTTTAGACAAGATAAAAATTATCAATAATTTGATAACTATTTATTATTTTTAATTGAAGGCATTTATGCGTAAATTTGAAAGAAATTAAATATTAACTAATAAAAAGAAATATTATGGCTTTCGAATTACCGAAATTAAAATATGCGTATGATGCTTTAGAACCAAACATTGATGCTCGCACAATGGAGATACACCATACGAAACATCATAATGGTTATACAACAAAATTAAACGCAGCAATTGAAGGAACAGATTTAGACGGAAAATCTATTGAAGATATTCTTGGTAATCTAGATATGAGCAATGCAGCTGTTAGAAATAATGGAGGAGGTTTTTATAACCACTCTTTATTTTGGGAAGTAATGAATCCAGAAGGAAAAGGTCGTTTATCTGGTGAATTAAAAGATGCTATTGAAGCAGCTTATGGTTCTGTAGATGCTTTTAAAGATGCTTTTAGTAAAGCTGCAGCAACACAATTTGGTTCTGGTTGGGCTTGGTTATGTGTGCATAAAGGAGGGAAGGTAGAAGTTTGTTCTACACCAAATCAAGATAATCCTTTAATGCCAGGAGTTACTTGTGGCGGAACACCAATTTTAGGATTAGATGTTTGGGAACACGCATACTACTTAAACTACCAAAACAGAAGACCAGACTATATTGAAGCTTTCTTTAATGTAATTAACTGGAACGAAGTGGAAAGACGTTATGCAGAAGCTAAATAAGCTTTTACAACAAATACAATAGGCACTTAAACAATTAGGTGTATAAAAAAAGGTGAACTAGCGTTCACCTTTTTTCGTCCCAAATCTACCATAAACTTAACCTACTTATGTTATGGTGATATTTATTAAACGCTAAAGAGTTATAATTATTGTAATTGTAAAAGGTTTATTTTTTGTGGATGTAAAATGAAAAAAGCTGAACGAGAGTTCAGCTTTTTTGCCCCAAATCTACCATAAACTTAACCTACTTATGTTATGGTTTCACAAATATACGCCTGCTTTGGTTATAAATGGAAAATTATTAGATAAACGACTAATTTATTAGTCTAAAGGATAAAAAAGTTGATTTTAGGAAGAAATATCTTATAAAGCAGAAAATATAAATTTTAAAAATAAAAAAGGTGAACTAGCGTTCACCTTTTTTGCCCCAAATCTACCATGAACTTAACCTACTTATGTTATGGTAGTACTAAAGTAGTTTTATTTATTTTGCTAAAGAAATCTTTTAGACGAAACGCTTTTTTATCGGGATTAAGTGATTAAAAATTAAGCAGTTACGTCTTTTGGTAAGAAAAATCTTTAGTAAGCACGTTCGTTATTTCCTTCGTAAAAATTAATAAAAGCTCTATTTACAACTCTATTACCTCCTACTGTTGGGTAGTTTCCTGTAAAATACCAATCTCCTAAGTTATCAGGACATGCTTTGTGTAAGTTACTTACAGGTTGAAATAATATTTTTACTTCAGCATTTACTGTTTCATCACTTAAAAGCTCAGAAATTTTATCTGAAATTTCATCATCTGTAAACGGATCATATAATTCTTTTACAAAGTTTTTAACTTCAGAATCATGTAAGTTTATTTGCTTCTTACATTTGTTATATACTTCTTCTATTAAGTGGTATTTGTTATTTTCTTTTAATAAAGCTAACATAGCTCTAAAAGCAACTAAGCCTTCTAGATTAGCCATGTCAATACCATAGCAATCTGGATAGCGAATTTGCGGAGCAGAAGAGACTACAACTATTTTTTTAGGATGTAGTCTATCCATCATTTTAATGATACTCTTTTTTAAAGTGGTACCTCTTACAATACTATCATCTATAATAACTAGATTGTCGGTTGGTTTAATTACACCATAAGTAACATCATATACATGCGCTACTAAATCATCTCTACTACTATCTTCTGTAATAAAGGTTCTTAGTTTTACATCTTTAATGGCAATTTTTTCAATTCTTGTTCTTTCTGATAAGATTTCAATAACACGCTCTTTAGAGAGTTTACCATCTCCAGCAATAATTGCTTTTGTTTTCTTTTGGTTTAAGTGCTCGTCAACTGCTTCAATCATTCCAAAAAAGGAAGTTTCTGCTGTATTAGGTATGTATGAAAAAACAGAGTTTTCGGTATCGTCATTAATAGCTTCTAAAACTTTAGGCATTAATAATTTACCTAGTTCTTTACGTTCTTGATAAATTTCGGCATCACTTCCTCTAGAAAAGTAAATACGTTCAAAAGAACAAGCTTTTCTTTCTAAAGGTTCAATAATTTTTTGAATAGAAACCTCCCCAGATTTTTTAGTAATTATGGCGTGTCCTGGTTCTAGTTCTTTAACCTTGTCAAAATCTACATTAAAAACGGTTTGTATTACTGGTCTTTCTGAAGCAACAACAACAACTTCATCATCTTGGTAGTAATAGGTTGGTCTTATTCCTGCAGGATCACGAAGTACAAAAGAGTCTCCATGACCTAAAAGTCCAGCCATTGCATAACCACCATCCCAGTTTTTTGCAGCTTTTCTTAATATTTTAGCTACGTTTAATCTTTCAGCAATTAAAGGAGAACATTCGTTTTTATTATATCCTTCTTTTTTAAGTTTCTTATAAATTTTGGCAACTGCATCATCTAAAAAGTGTCCAATTTTCTCCATTATAGTAATGGTGTCAGTGTACTCTTTTGGATGCTGCCCAAGGTCTAGTAAGTTTTTAAATAATTCTTTAACATTAGTCATGTTAAAGTTACCTGCAAGAATAAGGTTTCTGTGCATCCAGTTATTTTGTCTTAAAAAAGGATGTACACTTTCTACGCTATTTTTACCAAAGGTACCATAACGAACATGACCTAAAAGTACTTCGCCTATATACGGGATTTTGCTTTTTTGTAAAGCAACGTCGTTAAGGTATTCTGGATGCTCAGTAAGCTCTTTGTTAATTCTGTCGTTAATTTTAGCAAAAATATCTTGAATAGGTTGTTGTGCTACAGAACGCACTCTACTTATATAACGCTCACCAGGATGAGTATCTAGTTTAATGCTAGCAAAACCAGCACCATCTTGACCTCGATTGTGTTGTTTTTCCATCATTAGGTACATTTTATTTACGCCATAAAATGCAGTACCATATTTTTCTTTGTAAAATTCTAATGGTTTTAAGAGTCTAATGTGTGCAATTCCACATTCGTGTTTTAAAGCATCGCTCATTTTGTTGTGTTGTGTTTGTTGTTTTTTTATTTGTTTTGCTTAACGTTCTAACTCTTTGTATTAAAATATAATAGTTATGAGTTTGTGGCTGAGCAGTAATAAAAAAACGCGCTCAATTTAGAGCGCGTTTTTTTATTATTTTAATTCTATTTCAAATTGTGTTAAATCTTTAAACTGTTGCAAGCGCTCGTAGATTTCTTTATCTGTTAGAGTTAGCATTCGTTCGGTTCCAAATTTTTCTACACAGAATGATGCTAAAGCAGAACCATAAATTACGGCTTTCTTCATGTTTTCAAAAGATACATTTCCTGTTTTAGCAATGTATCCTGCAAAACCACCTGCAAAAGTGTCTCCTGCTCCTGTTGGATCAAAAACTTCGGCTAAAGGTAATGCTGGTGCATAAAACATGTTTTCGTCATTAAATAATAAAGCACCATGCTCTCCTTTTTTAATAACTACATATTTAGGTCCCATTTCATGTATTTTCTTTGCGGCATTTACTAAAGAGTATTCTCCAGATAATTGGCGCGCTTCTTCATCATTAATGGTAATAACATCTACGTTTTTTAATACTGCTTTTAAATCATCCATTGCAATATCCATCCAAAAGTTCATGGTGTCTAAAATAGCCAGTTTTGGTTTTTTAGACATTTGGTCAAGAACGCTTTGTTGTGTTAAAGGATGTAAGTTTCCAAGCATTACAATTTCAGCATCTTGGTAACTTTCTGGTACAACAGGTGTAAAATGCTCAAGAACATTAAGTTCTGTTGCTAAAGTATCACGAGAGTTCATATCATTATGATATTTACCACTCCAAAAGAAAGTTTTACCTTCTTTTACTACTTCTACTCCTTCTATATCTATTTTTCTTTCGGTTAGTAGGTTTAGATATTCTTGAGGAAAATCTCCACCAACAACAGAAACTGCTGCTGCATCTATATTATCAAAATTGGCTGCAGAAAAACCAATATAGGTTGCTGCTCCTCCAAGAATTTTATCTGTTTTACCAAAAGGTGTTTCAATGGCATCAAAGGCTACAGTACCAACTATTACTAATTTGCTCATAAAGCGATGTTATTATTAATTTTTTGCAAATATACGTTTTTTAAAGACCAATAAAACTAAAAAATATTTGAATAAGATAATTTGCATTCTCTACATGGTATTTGTCTTTATTATAAACTATATAAGTGTTGAAAAACACCAAAGATAATTTAGATGTTTTTAGACGTATAAATAGTATAAGTATTACAGTTTAAAAAAAAGATTTAGCAATGTATCTTGTGGTTATTGGCTTGGTGTAAAATCTTATAGAAATTAAGATAGTATTAGGTAGTTTATTTTCTGCCAAAATCAGCAGGTATTTCTCCCCAAGCTTTGGTTTCCCATTTTACAATGGTAGTTGTGTATGTGTTTTTATGTAACCAATCTATAGCGCGATCTACCAAATCAAAAACAGGTTTGTTTTTTTCATTTCGCTCTAGCTTTGTGTTGCAGGTTTTTTTACGTACCCAACTCATTGCAGTTTTTGAGTCTGTATAAATAATAAAGTTGCTGTTGTGTTTTTTTAAAAAACTTAATCCGTGAACCAAGGCCAAAAATTCGCCAATATTATTTGTTCCTTCGGCAAAAGGTCCTTGAATAAAAAGCTGTTTTTTAGATTTTGTTTCTACACCACGATACTCCATAATACCAGGATTTCCTGAAGAGGCAGCATCTACAGCAATAGAGTTGTAATTAGGTTGTCCAATTTTTTTTAATTCTTCTGGACTAAGTTGGCTTTTAAATTTTTTGTTGGTTCCTATATAATCTTTGTAATTGCTGTTAAGTGCTTTTTTTGCAGCTTCAAAGGTGGCAAAAGATTTATATTGTGCGCCTTGGTAATCTTTTATTTGCGCTTTGCAGTCATTCCAAGTATCAAAAACACCAACATGGTGTCCTTTCCAAACCGTGTAATATTTTTTTTTCTTTTTACTCATGTTGTTATTTCAAAAAAAAGGTAGGGATTTTTTTGATTTAATTTCTAATTTAAAAGATCATTAACTACTTCTGGAAAGTGTTTCATTTCTAATTCATGAATTTTTTTAGCAACATCTTGAGCAGAATCGGTGTTTTTCACCTCGCATTTTGCTTGAAAAATGATTGCGCCTTCATCATAATGTTCATTTACATAATGAATTGTTATTCCTGTTTCTTTTTCTTTATTACTTACTACAGCTTCGTGAACGTGCATACCATACATGCCTTTTCCTCCAAATTTTGGTAGTAAAGCAGGATGCACATTTATGACCTTATTGGGAAATTTTTCTAGAATATTTTCAGGGAATTTCCATAAAAATCCTGCTAGTACAATTAAGTCTGGTTGCTTACTTATAAGTATGTCTAAGACATCATTGGTTTCAGTAAAAGCAGTTCTATTAAAAGATAATGCGCTAATTTTTAGTTTTTTACATCTATCTAACACTTTGGCATGAGGATTGTTAGTTAGAACCTGAATAACAGACGCATTTTCTCTGTTGTGAAAAAACTTAATTAAATTTTCAGCATTAGTTCCACTTCCGGAAGCAAAAATTACAATACGTTTCATTTACAGATAATAATGTTAAAATTGTTCGAACAAAAAAAAGAATAATTATTAACAATTAGAGGTTAAAAAAGAATTATTCAGCTTTATTTATTAAATTAGAACCACATTTTTTAAGGAAAAGTGTGTTTTAAAATAAAGTTTTTTATTTTTGCCATCTAATAAAACTTAAAATTAAAAAGATTATGTCAGACATTGCATCAAGAGTAAAAGCGATTATCGTAGACAAACTAGGAGTTGATGAAAACGAAGTTGTAACGGAAGCTAGCTTCACAAACGATTTAGGAGCAGACTCATTAGATACTGTAGAATTAATTATGGAGTTCGAAAAAGAATTCGATATTCAAATTCCAGATGATCAAGCTGAAAATATTGCAACAGTTGGTCAAGCTATTTCATACATAGAAGCAGCTAAATAAGAACAGATTTATGGAACTAAAGCGAGTTGTAGTTACAGGGTTAGGAGCATTAACACCAATTGGTAATACTAAAGATCAATATTGGCAAGCCTTAATAGATGGAAAAAGTGGTGCTGCGCCTATAACATATTTTGATACAGAAAAGTTCAAAACCAAGTTCGCTTGTGAAATAAAAAACTTTAACGCCACCGATTTTCTAGATAGAAAAGAGGCGCGTAAAATGGACAAGTTCACTCAGTACGCTATGGTAGCTTCAGACGAAGCTATCATAGATGCTAAGTTAAATCTTGATACCATTAATAAATTACGTGTTGGTGTTATTTGGGGAGCAGGAATAGGTGGACTAGAAACTTTTCAAAACGAGGTTTTAAACTTTGCAGCTGGAGATGGTACGCCAAGATTTAATCCTTTCTTTATCCCAAAAATGATTGCAGATATTGCACCAGGAAACATTTCTATTAAAAATGGTTTCATGGGTCCTAATTACACCACAGTTTCTGCCTGTGCCTCTTCTGCTAATGCAATGATAGATGCGCTAAACTATATACGTTTAGGACATTGTGATGTTATTGTTACAGGAGGAAGTGAAGCAGCAGTTACTATTGCTGGAATGGGAGGATTTAACGCTATGCATGCATTATCTACTAGAAATGAAAGCCCAGAAACGGCATCTAGACCTTTTGACGCTACCAGAGATGGTTTTGTTTTAGGTGAAGGAGCAGGAGCTATTGTTCTAGAAGAATATGAGCACGCAAAAGCTAGAGGAGCAAAAATATATGCTGAAGTGTTAGGAGGAGGAATGTCTTCTGATGCACACCACATGACAGCGCCACATCCTGACGGAATTGGAGTTATTGCTGTTATGAAAAACTGTTTAGAAAATGCAGGACTAAAACCAGAAGAAGTAGACCATATAAATACACATGGTACTTCAACACCTCTAGGAGATGTTGCAGAACTTAAAGCTATTTCTGAAGTTTTTGGTGATCACGCAAAAAACATAAACATTAACTCTACAAAATCGATGACTGGTCATCTATTAGGAGCTGCAGGAGCTATTGAGTCTATTGCATCTATACTTGCAATAGAACACGGTATTGTGCCTCCAACAATTAACCATAAAACGGTTGATGAAAATATAGATCCATCATTAAATTTAACGCTTAACCATCCGCAAAAAAGAGAGGTTAAAGTAGCCATGAGTAATACCTTTGGCTTTGGTGGCCATAATGCTTGTGTAGTATTTAAGAAGCTAGATTAATTTTAATGAGCTACATTAGTAACATATTTAAATCTCGTTCTAAAAACAGCGAAGATTTTTATATGGCTATTCGTAAAATTTTAAGCTTTAAACCAAAGAAATTAAAATTTTACCATACTGCTTTTACACATCGTTCTATGAACATAAAAAATAGCAAAGGACACGCTATTAATTATGAACGATTAGAATTTTTGGGTGACGCTATGTTAAGTGCTGTAATTGCGCATCATTTATATATAGAAGTACCAAGCGGAGACGAAGGATATCTTACCAAAATGCGCTCTAAAATAGTAAGTAGAGAGCATTTAAATGAACTTGGTAAAGATCTAAAACTAATAAATCTTGTAGAGAGTAAAATACCAAAAGGACAGTTTGGCGATAATATTCACGGAAACTTATTTGAAGCTTTAGTAGGTGCTATTTACCTAGATAGAGGCTATAACTATTGCGAAAAATTTATCTACAAACGTATTATTACACCACATGTAGATATTGAAACGCTAGAAGGAAAAGTAATTAGTTATAAAAGCCTGCTTATAGAATGGTGCCAGAAAGAAAAGAAAAGCTTTAATTATGATGTCTATGAAGACTCAGGAAATGATAACACCAGACATTTTTCGGTAAAACTTTCTATAGATAAAAAAGTAATTTCTAAAGCACGAGCAACTTCTAAAAAGAAAGCCGAAGAAAAAGCATCTAAGCGCGCATTTTTTGCTTTGCAAAAGCAAATTCCTAGACCTGCAACAAATTAAATTAATAGTACACAAACTATATCGTTTTCGTTAAAAAATACTGTTAAGATTACCTTTAGCTTAACATAGTTCTTCGTTTTTAATACTATATTTACAATAATTAAAAGGGATTAATATTTTGCGAAAACTAATTCTTGAAGATTTTATAGATGATATTGACTATACTTTAATTGGTATACATTGCTCTATTGAAGACTACAGATTAGCCTATTTAGTAAACCATTACTTAGGTTTAAAGCTTAGAAGAAAAGATGTAGATATAGAATATAAAGATACATCTAGCTATTCTATTTTTGAATGGAATGACCAAAAACAGCAAACCATCTGGAATTTAGTAGCTAACATTAGCAAAATAGAAGTAAACGATACAATAGATGCTACTTCATTATTTGTAAATCAAGAAAAATTTACCAAAACAAACTATTTAATTCCCGAATACAAGAAAGTAAATTTTATTTTAAAGATAAGTGATGATCCATATCAACACCTACAAAAGCAAGCTTTAAATAAAATTATAGAAATACCACAAGTAATAACAGCTTTTGGTATTGATGCAAACAATTTAAAAACTACAGAACAATTAATATTTAACTAATGTTAAAAAGAAAAAAAACAAAAATAGTAGCAACCTTAGGACCAGCAACAAGTACCAAAGAAGTATTAAAAGGTATGCTAGAAGAAGGTGTAGATGTATTTAGAATCAATTTTTCGCATGCAGATTATGATGATGTAAAAAACCGCGTCAAAATGATACGCGAGCTAAATGAAGAATTTGGTTACAATGCAGCTATTTTAGGAGATTTACAAGGTCCAAAACTTCGTGTAGGAGTAATGAAAGGAGACATAATTGTAAAAGAAGGAGATGAAATTATTTTTGCAACAGGAGAACGTTTTGAAGGAACTAAGAAACGTGTATACATGACCTATGATCGTTTTCCGCAAGATGCAAAACCAGGAGAACGTATTCTTTTAGACGATGGTAAACTTATATTTGAAGTAGTTTCTACAGATAAAAAATCCGAAGTTAAAGCTAAAGTTATTCAAGGAGGACCTCTTAAATCTAAAAAAGGAGTAAACCTACCAAATACCAATATCTCACAACCAGCTTTAACCGAAAAAGATATTGAAGATGCTATTTTTGCTATCGAGCAAAAAGTAGACTGGATGGCATTATCTTTTGTGCGTCATGCCGAAGATCTTATGCAACTAGAAGAGCTAATTAAAAAACATAGCGAACATAAAATTCCAATCATTGCAAAAATTGAAAAACCAGAAGCCGTAGAAAACATAGACAAAATTGTTGCCTATTGTGATGGTTTAATGGTTGCTCGTGGTGATTTAGGAGTAGAAATTCCAGCAGAAGAAGTACCACTTATTCAAAAACAACTAGTACTTCGTGCTAAAAAAGCTAGAATTCCAGTAATTATTGCAACGCAAATGATGGAAACCATGATTTCTAGCCTTACACCAACAAGAGCAGAAGTTAATGACGTTGCCAATTCGGTTATGGATGGTGCAGATGCCGTAATGCTTTCTGGTGAAACTTCCGTTGGGCAATATCCAGTGCAAGTAATTCAGCAAATGTCTAACATTATTAAAAGTGTAGAAGACTCTCCGCTAATTCAAGTACCACAATTACCACCACATATTCGTACCAAAAGATACATTACAAAATCTATCTGTTATCACGCAGCTAATATGGCAAACGAAATTAATGCAAAAGGTATTTCAACACTTACCAATAGTGGTTATACAGCATTTCAAATTTCTGCTTGGAGACCACAATCGCACATCTTAGTATTTACATCAAACAAACGTATTTTAACACAACTAAACTTACTTTGGGGAGTTAAAGCATTCTATTATGATAAGTTTGTAAGCACAGACGAAACCATAGAAGACGTAAATGCCATAGCCTGTAAAAAAGGATACCTAGAAGTAGGAGACATGCTTATAAGCTTAGCAGCAATGCCAATTCAAGAAAAAGGTATGGTAAACACACTACGTGTCACCGAAATTACAAGCTGTAGTTTCTAAAAAAATGTTTTTATTCCCTCCCAGGAGGGAATCTTTCGCTTTTTAGGAGATATTAATTTTTATAGCGTTTACTACTTCGCTGAAAAAGCTTCGTAGCACCGCGCTTTCACTACTCGCTCTCTGCGAGGAGCTCAAACAAACCGTTCAATCGCTAACGCGAAACCAAGAACAAAACAATAATAAAAACCAGTTACAATCATGTAGCTGGTTTTTTTATTTTAAGTAGCATATAAAACAAAGCATCTATTAATTCAATTATAAACCTTACTTTTGAATACTCAAAAAATGTTTATTATAAACTGTAATTTATGCCATACCAAGATGAATTTGTTCTTTTCTGGGAACAAGTAAAACAAAGTGTAGAAGAAGGAAGATTTGCCAAATTAACCATGGCAAAAACCATTGGTAAGCAAGAATTAAAAAACATATTTGTAAGACCTCTAGACACAGAATCTGGTTCTAACGTACTAGTGAAAGTACACTACAGACCTAAAGAAACAGAAGACGAAGAGCAAGAACTTAGCTTAGACCAAACTTTTGCGTTTTTAAAAGGCTATTTATTAAAACCCTTTTTATCTGTTATCTTATTTACCACAACCAAAGATGTAACCTTTAAAGTAAATAAAAAAGGAGCAGGAAGCATTACCGAAAATGCACCAACCTTTCGCGATGTTATTCTAGCTAAACGTTCAGAATAAACTACCTTATTCTATTGCATGCTTAGCTAAAAACTCTAAAATAAGTTTAGCAACCTCTCTTGTTTTTTCTTCTGCTGCAAAATGTCCAGCATCTAGTAAATGTAACTCGGCATTAGGTACATCTCTTAAATAGGCTTTAGCACCTTTATAATTAAATTTTAAATCCTTTTTTCCCCAAGCAATAAGCGTTTTAGGTTGGTTTTCACGTAACATACTTTGCCATTTTGGGTAACGCAATAAATTAGTATTGTAATCTTGAAAAAGCTGTACTTGAATTTCTCTGTCTTTTTCAGAGGCTAAAAAAGCCAAATCATGCGTCCATGCATCCGGACTTTGCATATGGATGTTGGTACTGTCTAAATCAAATAAATACTGCTTGTTAATAATGGCATCTTTACCAGTTAAACCATATAAAAAATCGTGTTTTTCGGGTGATGTATCTGTTTGTGCTGTTCTAAAAAAATCTTGTCGTTGTGAGCTTAATCCGTCTAAATACGCATTGGCATTTTGAACAATTAAAGCTTCAATACGTTTTGGGTTTTTCATCATCATTCTATAGCCAACAGGAGCACCAAAATCTTGCATATACATCACGTACTTATCAATTTTAAGTGCGTTTATTAGCTTTTCGGTATAACCTGCCAATAAATCAAAAGTATATGTTGTGGTTTCAGGATCTAGATGTGTACTATAACCAGAACCTAAATTATCAGGCGCAATAATATGGTAATGCGTGGCTAACATAGGAATAAGGTTTCTGTAAGAATGCGAAGAAGATGGATAACCATGTAATAAAACAATGGTTGGCTTGTTTTTATCACCAGCTTCTCTATAAAACAGTTTTACGCTGTCTATTTCTTTGTAATTATAGGTGGTTGCAGGTGGTAAAAAATACGCTCTGTTGTTGTTTGCTTCTGTTTTTTTTGTGTCACTACATGTAAATACAGATAGTGCGGTAAGTAAAAGGATGAATATGGATTTCATGGAAGCTTTTTAGTTTCTTTATGGTTTAGACGTATTTATTGGTGATGCTTTCTCGTGAAACGGTTTATTTTTTAATAATAGCATGCGCATTTAGGTGTTAGATAAAAGCCATAACCAAAATAGATGCAGGTTATGGCTTTTAAGTTGTTTCTAGCTTTTAGTTTCTACCAGCCATAACACCACCATCAGTATCCCAAATAGCACCTGTAACCCAAGCTGCTTTGTCTGATAATAAGAATACAATACTATTGGCAACGTCTTCAGACTCCCCAAAACGTCCTATTGGATGAAATCCGTTAAAACCAACCAAGGCTTCTTTAGCTGCTTCTTCACCACCAAATACACCATGATAAACAGGAGTATTTACTAGAGCTGGAGAAACTGCGTTTACACGAATATTATCTTCTGCTAACTCCATAGCCAAATGTTGCGTTAACGAGTGTAAACCTGCTTTTTGCATAGAATATGCCGAAGATGGTGTTGCTTTTACCGCTTGTTTTGCCCACATAGAGCCTACATTTACTATAGAACCACCTTGAGTTGCTTTCATTTTTTTAGCAGCACTTTGTGTGATAAAAAAGAAACCTCTATTTAAATCTTGGTACGCATTATAATCTTCCATGGTGTGGTCTAAAAAAGGTTTAGGACCAAAAATTCCGGAAGCATTTACTAAATAATCTAAGTTATCAAGCGAATCAATTTTTGTTAATAAAGCATCAACTTCATTCGTGTTAGATATGTCTGCTGTATGTTTTACCAAGTTTGGCACATCTGCAATTTTATTGGTGTTTCTACCTACAACATGTACTGTTGCTCCACCTTCTAATAAGGCGTTTGTTGTTGCATTACCAATGCCGCTTGTTCCACCAATGACTAAGGCTACTTTGTTTTCAAATTCTTTCATAGTATTTTTATTTAATTGTTAATTATAGACAGACAAGTCTGTCTTTTTTATTGTAAATTTTTTTAGCTTATTATTTTTTTACATAAATTTTTAGACTCCAAAATAGGCCAATCTTCTTGGTGTAAGTGGCTTTCTCCTACAGCACTTTCATAGAGTAAGTAAATTTGTCTGGCTAGAGAATTTACTTGTGCTTCTTTAACTTGTTCTAAATTATTGGTGATTAGTTTCGCTATTAGTGCAATGAAATCTTTTTTTTGAGATTGAATTTCATTTCTAATCAACTCATTGTCTTTTGGTATTTCTGAAACGGTTTTAATACACCAGCAACCATTAAATTCTTTGTCTTGATAAAACAATTGAAGAAAATCAAAAATGGCTAATATCTGTTCTTTTCCTTTTGGTTTTGAT
>Ga0209121_10001809_pt1 | contig 22327 bp, 18 predicted proteins | sample Cruoilmetagenom3_FD_187292 | JGI IMG/M metagenome (GOLD analysis project Ga0209121, IMG submission 187292) | Oil polluted marine microbial communities from Coal Oil Point, Santa Barbara, California, USA - Sample 3 (SPAdes) (version 2) | ecosystem: Environmental > Aquatic > Marine > Oil seeps ... | reverse complement strand
TTGCATTGCATATACACGGTCAGATGCGATTTCGGGTAATAGCTAAATCCCTCGGCATCTCTGTCAATACGGTTAAGGGTCGATACAGGTATGGAATTCAGAAATTGCGTTCGATCCTGGATAGTGAGATATAAAAATGAGCTCAGCAGAAAAGATAAAAAAATTGTTCGCTAAATCAGATGTTACGGTCAACTCGAAAGTAGATGACAGGATTGTCAGTGATGCTTTGAAAGCGTTCAACGAATATGAAAAGACAACACCTATTTCAGCTGGGCCCAATATATGGAGAATTATTATGAGAACAAAAATAACAAAATTTGCCGCAGCAGTGGTAATAATAGTAGCTGTCGTGTTGTTAATAAGTCTTTGGGATAGATCAACTCCCACAGTTTACGCAGTTGAGCAAACCATCGAGGCAATGCGAAAGATAACTACCGTTCACCTTTTGGGGACAACGTTTGATGGCGGGCAAATTGAAATGTGGACAACCGTAGACCCGGACACTGGAGAAAGCGACCATTTCTATGCGGACTTCCCACAAATGACGATCGTAGCATCACCAAATGAAGCATACATGTATGACAAGCAGGCAAATGAAGTGACTCATCTGATTGGAGGACACGATATTCGTTCCGACGTTCGCTTAGGGCGGTTCATAGAAGATATGTTCGAGGTGGCCAAATCTCTTAATACTGAGGTTCGGATTGACTTCGTCTATGATCCTGACAGAGCAAAGGAAATTATCCTGTTAGTAATAGAGACTGACAAATCTATATTAGAGTCGAAGGTTGATCCGGAAACAAAACTACCGATATCAATGAAAATGGAAGTTCGTGGTCAGCCACAGCCTGGACAAATTGGTCAAAGTTTTGACGAAATACATTATGATTTGCCTTTACCGGAGGGAATTTTTGAGTTCAAAATTCCGGAAGGAGCTGAAGTAAAGGAGAAGCAGTACAAATAGCAAATGGGCTAGCATTGTGAACCTGGCCCTCGGCTCTGATCCGGGGGCTATTTCTTGATTCTTTGCAGGCCGTTTAGCTGACAAAACTTGGATTATCCGAAAGGCCGGTTCGATCAAGATCGGCCTTTCAATCCCTTTACCTTTTGCCACAGCAGTTCGCTCAATTCTTTCGTGCCGGAGCCGGTGACTGCTGAGATTGGGTGGACCGGCTGCTGTAGCTTTTCATTCAATTCTTTTACGATTTTGCCATCTGGGTCGAGGTCTATTTTGTTAGCGACAATGATTTCCTGTTTTTGAGCTAAGGCTTTGCTGTGTTGCTGAAGTTCTGAGCGGATGATCTTGTAATTCTCAACAGGATCGGAACCGTCCATTGGCATGATGTCCAAAATGTGCACTAGCAGCGTTGTCCTTTCTATGTGCTTGAGAAAGTCATGCCCCAGGCCTGCACCTTTGCTGGCCCCTTCGATAAGGCCGGGGATGTCGGCCATGACGAACCGGCGGTAATCGCTTAGTTCGACGATGCCAAGCACCGGCTCAATTGTGGTGAAGGGGTAGTCGGCGATCTTCGGTCTTGCCGCCGAGCAGCGCGAGATTAGCGTACTCTTGCCGGCGTTGGGCAAGCCGACTAAGCCCACATCGGCAATGAGTTTTAATTCGAGCCTGATATTTCTTTCCTGGCCCTTTTTGCCCGTCTCGGCATTTCTTGGGGTCTGATTGATGGACGTTGCGAAGGCCTTGTTGCCTCTTCCGCCTTTGCCGCCGCGGCAGACGCGGACTTTCAGCCCTATTTCATTCATGTCTTTTAGCAGCAGATCCAGATCGGTATCGTAAATAAGCGTTCCCGGCGGGACCTTGATGATCAGGTTGTCGCCGTTTGCTCCGTACTTGTTGTTTCCCGATCCGGGCTGGCCGTTACGGGCTTGCCAGTGGTGCTTGCCCGCGAAGTCTAATAAGGTATCGATATTCTCCACCGCCTGAAAGAAGACATCGCCGCCATGCCCGCCGTCGCCGCCGTCTGGGCCGCCTTTGGGAATAAACCTTTCCCGCCGAAAGCTGACACAGCCGTGCCCGCCATCTCCCGCCTTGATCCAGATTTGTGCCCGATCGATAAACATCGTCTTGTATCTTGATATAAAAAAAGGATGGCAAATACCATCCTGATTTTATCGTTTATTGCTTATTCTTTTTAGACTATGTGGATTTTTCGCCCCTGGAATTTCACCTGTCCATCCGCAGTGGCGAACAGAGTATAATCCCTGCCCATACTGACGTTGGAGCCCGGGAAGAATTTTGTTCCGCACTGTCGTACGATGATTGCGCCGGCTTTGGCTGCCTGGCCTCCATACAATTTTACACCTCGGTACTGCGGATTGCTGTCTCTGCCGTTCCGCGAGGAGCCTTGTCCCTTTTTATGTGCCATAATAAGTTACCTCTAAAATGCAAACTTAAAGCTCGTAAAACTGTCTAAACCCACATTATAACGGCCTTTTTCGAGGCTGTCCAGAAAAATCTCAACAATTTTCGGCCTAAATTTTAGCAGGCCGGATTCTACTCGTGCCGGTAGACTTCCCAGCCCATATAGGTATCAAGGGCTTCGGTGATTGCATCGGCTTTCTGCGAGATATTGACGGCAACGTGGTGTTCGAAGCCCAGCCTGCATATATACTGCATCAAAATCTGGAGGTCCGGGATTTTCATCACGCCGTAACCGCCGAACGTATCGAGCTTGTCGTTTGTAAACTGGCCTTCGCCGACGTAAGCGCTGATAATGCCGGTCGCGTCATCGGTAGTTGTCCTGCAGAATGTCGCCCTGGCTGGTGCGATCCTGCCGACAATCGTGCCGTAGGTGTTTTCCTTACCGACCGACCCGGCGATGATTTCCTGGTAGTCCATCTTCGAATTGCTGAAGAACGACTTCGGCAGATTGCTGCAATGGAACAATACGGCCTTGTCGGGATCGCTGCCGTAGTTATTGTTCCAGTCCAGAATCGCGCTGGGCGTTCCGCCGGCGAGCTGGAGAATGTACATACCCAGCAGGCCTGTAATATCGACCTCACAGGCGCTGGGCACCAGCGATTCGCTCATCATGCTCATTAGCGTGCAGGGAACGATTCCGAAGAATTCTTCCAGCGAGGTCCAGCATTGAATAGCTGTGCCGTCGAGTTCGTTTTCTTTGATCCACCGGTCGATGACGTAGCCGAATTTGGCCATCTTCAAGAGCTTCTCGGCGGGAACCGACTCGGTCGGCGTATATTCCCTGATTGCATTCAGTTTTCTTTTCACAGCCCTGTCGTTGTCGGCGAGCAAATCTACTCTTCCGAAAATTTCCGACAGGTCGATTGTCTCGACGGCTATGCCGGAAAGCTCGAGGATTTTCTCGCTGTAACGGACCGTGTTAAATGCGCCTGTGCGGGCGCCGATAGCGCCGAACCTGGCGTTTTTGAGGCCCTTTATAATCCTGCAGACCGAGGCGAAATCGTCCAGCTCCTGTTTGAACTGCCCCGATGCGGCTGCGACCGTGTGCGAGTTTGTCAGCGTGTACGGAATCCCCGCCTGCCTGAGATTATTGCAGACGCTGATCTTGCCGCAGAAGGAATCCCGCCTGTTGGCGATGGTCATACTGCCCTTGGCATCCGGCTCGGCCTGTATCAGAATTGGCACATCAAGCCCGGAGCGTTTGATTGCCTCGGCGACTCCTTTCTCGTCGCCGAAGTTCGGCAACGTGACAATAATGCCGTCAATCTTTTCGCTCTTTTCAGCAAAAAGGGCGGCACATTTCCTGGCGTCGGCGAAAGTTTCAACCGTGCCGTATTTCGTTTCCTGCATTGAAAGTGCGACCGAGTTGAATCCATTTTTTTTGAGCACATCAAGGATGTTTTTTCGCCCTTCTTTTGCTAATGCATCGGGGAAAAAGCCGCGGTTCCCGACGATGACACCGAATGTTGTTTTTTTCATTTTCGTTTCTCCTTATAAAGAAGACACAATATCAAGACTGGCCATAATAGGCATTCTTACCATGTTTTCGCAGATAGTGTTTTTCCAGCAATGATATGTTGATAGGGCCCTGATTGGGATTGATTGTAATAGTGCCCAGAGCCATTGCTGCAATTTGTTCAAGCACTACGGTCTCCTCAACCGCGGCGGCCGGATCGGTGCCCCACGTGAACGGTCCGTGATTGGCGACCAGGACCGCCGGCATTTGCATCGGGTCCATGCCGGCAATCCGCTCGACAATGACTCTGCCTGTGTTCAGCTCATAGTCATCATTTATCTGCTCTTCGGTCATAACTTTGGTTACCGGGATGGGGCCGTAGAAATTGTCGGCGTGGGTTGTGCCGAAGCACGGGATTTCTTTGCAGGCCTGCGCCCACATCGTGGCGTTGGGCGAGTGCGTGTGGCATATCCCGCCGATGGCTTCGAAATTTCTGTACAGTTCAAGGTGAGTCGGCGTATCCGATGAAGGATTGAGAGTTCCTTCGATTATTTTCCCTTCCAGATCGAGCAGCACCATTTTCTCGGGTGTCAGCTTATCGTACGAAACGCCGCTCGGCTTAATGACGACTACACCTTTCGAGCGGTCTATACCGCTGACGTTGCCCCAACTGAAAATTACAAGCTGCTGTTTCTGCAGTTCGAGATTCGCCTCGCAGACAGCTTCTTTAAGCTCTTCCTGCATAATAATAAAGACCTCACAGGTAATACGTATTTAGTCTGAGTTTGGTATGCGCGACCATCCCCAAAGCCTGCGGCTTTGAGGCTGTCACACGTTTTCCGTAAATTCTATCGTGTGGCAGCCTCATCCCGATTGTCGTTATCGGGATGGGGATGGTTCTTCTTTTATTAGACACATACAATGTATTCTAAGCCTTTCAGATGAATTTATCCTTTATTTTTAAAAGTTCTTTCATAACGTTTGCCATTTTGCCGGAGAATTCCTGTGTACCGAAGGCGTCGTGAAGTTGCTTATACAGAGTATACAACTGCCGATAAACTTCGGCGTTCTCGGCGATTGGTTTATAAGTTACGTCTTTGATCCCGCACATCGCAGCCTGGGCATCGGCGAAGCTGTCGTGGCCGCCGGATGCTTTGCCTGCGACCACGGCGCCGGCGATGCATGCGCCCAGAGCGCAACTCTGGGCCGAGCGGGAGATTTTCATTTCCCTGCCTGTTGCATCGGCATAAATCTGCATCAGCAGGGGATTCTTCTCGGCAATTCCGCCGCAGTTGATGACTTCCGAGACCTTGACGCCGTATTCTTCAAATCGGTTGATAATCGTCAGCGCTCCAAAAGCGGTTGCCTCGATCAGCGCCCGGTAGATTTCTTCCGGCCTCGTGTGCAGCGTCTGGCCGAGCAGCAGGCCCGTCAATCGCTGGTCGACGAGCACGGTTCTGTTGCCGTTGTTCCAATCGAGCGCTAATAAGCCCGACTGGCCCGGCTTGAGCGTTGCGGCTTTTTCGGTAAGGGCTTCGTGGGAGCCTGACTCTTTGCCGCCCGGCTGGATGTAGTTGACGAACCAGTTGAAAATATCGCCCACGGCGGATTGGCCTGCTTCGAGCCCGAAATGGCCCGGTAGAATCGAGCCGTCAACTATACCGCAGATACCGGGGACGTCCGGCAGCGTCGCATCGTTGGGGGCTACCGCCATGTCACAAGTGCTGGTTCCGATTATTTTTACGAGAATTCCTTCTTTTATTCCCGAACCTACGGCGCCTAAGTGTGCGTCAAATGCACCCATAGCGACGGGAATGTTTTTTGGGAGGCCCAGTTTCTCAGCCCAGTCTCCGGTCAGTTTTCCCGCCGCAACATCTACGGCGAACGTCTTTTCGCTGAGCGTCTCACGCAGTTTTCCGAGTTCCGGATCGAGTTTGGACAAGAATTCTGCATCGGGATATCCGCCCCAGCCGTCGTTGAACATCGCCTTATGGCCCGCTGCACAACGGCAGCGCTTGAGTTTCTGCGGTTCCGTGGTCCCCGTTAAAAGTGCCGTCATATAATCGGCATGTTCGACCCATGTATACGCCGCATCGGCAACTTTTTGGTCTGTTCGCAAACAATGAAGAATTTTGCTGAAAAACCATTCCGAAGAGTATGTCCCGCCGCACTTGGCAAGGTATTCGGGGTGTTCCTTTTTGGCCAGATCCGTTATTTCGGCGGCTTCGGCGTGGCCGGTGTGGTCCTTCCACAACCATGCGTGGGCGTTCGGGTTGTCCTTGAATTCATCGAGCATGCCCAGCGGCGTGCCGTTTTTATCGACGGGAAGCGGCGTCGAGCCGGTCGTGTCGATACCGATGCCTATGATCTGGTTTGCCTCAAATCGCTTCACGGCGTTCTTTGCCTCGGCGATTGCCGCTTTAACGGTCTCTTCGAGACCCTTGATGTAGTCGGCGGGGTTCTGCCTGGCCAGGTTGTGGTCGGCCTGATCGAGAATGATGCCGGCTTCGCCCGTTTCGTATTCGTATACCGCCGTGCCTAACTCGTCGCCATTTGTGACATCGACAATCAGGCACCTTACAGAGTTAGTTCCATAATCCAGTCCAATCGTATAAGGCATAAAATAACCTCCTATTCAGAACACTGCCAGAGCGTTAGTTTAACCAGAAACTGAAATACAGATACAGACCAAGCACCAGGCCTAATATGACGATGGTCATCAGGACCTCGATGAGTCCCCAGCTTTCGCGGGATTCCTTCTTCTGTTCGGGCGTTGCCGTAGCATAGGTCAGGTCGGCAATCTTTTCATATTTTGGCGGAGCGGTCAGCAGTGAAACTCCGACGATTGTCACAATGCTCAGGAGCAGCAGCCAGCCCGTGGCGAAGAGGAAGTTGTATTCTCCTATATCGACGAGGAAGCCGGGTGATGTAATGATCGGGTCAACTCCTCCTGTCAGCGCCTGGATAGTAAGCTTCGACATCCCTGCGATAAAACCGATAGCGAGCCCCGCCACTGCTCCTTTGCCGTTAATCCGCTTACAGAAAAGACCGAGCAGAAATACCGCCGTAATGGGTGGCGCCAGATAACCCTGAACACTCTGGAGATATTTATATAATCCGCCCTGAGAAACCCGCTGCATTACGGGAATCCAGATTATTCCCATCACGACCACCACCATAGTTGCGATTCGCCCGACTGTAACAAGGTGCCGCTCAGAGGCCTTCGGATTTATTTTTTCATAGATATCCACGGTAAAGAGTGAAGCGCAGGAATTAAAAAGCGATGAGAGCGAGCTCATCAAGGCGGCAAGGAGCCCTCCGACCACTAATCCGCGCAGACCGGCCGGCAATAACGAGCTTACCATGACTGCGAAGACCCGGTCGCCATCAAGCACCTCCCGTCCGTCGGCGATTTTCGTGGGGATAGTAATAAGTCCCTTTTGATGCAGTGCGTAAGCGATCAGGCCCGGCACGACAAAAATCATCACGGGCCAGACTTTAAGAAAGGCACCCCAAAGTGCACCTCGGCGGGCGTTTCGCAAATTCTTTGCCGAAAGTGCCCTCTGCACAATATACTGGTCGGTACACCAATACCAAATCCCGATAATAGGCGATGCAATCAAGACACCCAGCCACGGGAAATCCGGATTCGTATTCGGCCTCCACAAGGCAAAGTTGGCGGCATTATCCCGGCATATTAATCGCAGCTCGCTCCAGCCGCCGAGTTTGCTGAGGCCGAAGAATGTAATGAAGACCGAGCCAATCAACAGAACTGCGGTCTGAACGGTATCGGTATAAACCACGGCACGCAAACCGCCGAGAACGGTATAGATTCCAGTAAGGGTAACCGTCAACAGGGCCCCGATCCAGAATGCATCGAGGACAAAAGTTTCCGTTACCTGTATATTAATCTCCGGCAAAAGAACATTGAAAACCACGCCGCCGGCGTAAACTGTTACCGATACCTTCGTGAACACATACGCAACGAGCGATACAATCGACAATATCCAGCGGCAGGTCGAATTAAACCGTCTCTCAAGAAATTCCGGCATCGTAAAGACCTTTGCACGGTAATAAAAGGGGATAAAAAGCCAGGAGAGCATTACTACGCACCAGGCGTGCAATTCCCAGTGAGCCATTGCCATGCCATCAGTGGAGCCCTGCCCCGCAAGACCGACGATGTGTTCGGAGCCGATATTCGAGGCGAAAATCGAAGCCCCCACCACAAACCAGGGCATGTGTCTGCCGGCAAGGAAGTAATCGGTCGATGTCCTCTGCTTCTGCAGGACGACCCACCAGACGATGACCAGCATGATGCCGAAATAAGCTGCGATTGCCACCCAATCTAATGCCTGAAAACCACCCACTATGAAGCCCTTTCAAGTGTTTGTTTTGAATGTTTTTTAACGCAACGTTCGTGCCGGAATTTTCTATATATGCTCAAGTGCGAGAAATTACAAGATTTTTCTTCTTTATATTGAAATGCAAGATACTTCCGGCAGCAATCAAGTCAAATGAGATAGTTGCGGTCTCGAAAATCTCATCGGGCTGCTTTACCTGTGAATTAGGATTTCTCTACAAAAATGCCTTAAAATAACCAACAAATCATTGCATTTATCACCATATCCCTTATGCTAATATGGGATTAAGTATTCTTTGCAATTGAGCGGTTATATAATTGTTTTTCGGAAGACCGGCATGGCTAAAAGCCTTGTTTTTTTCATATTTTCGGTGGTAGTATTTTTTTTTATTGGTAGTTGTACCTCCATAGAGCAACAATCCATAGAGTCACCAGGAGTTGGTATCGTCGAGCCTGAAGGTGCCGATACCGACCCAAATCGTACTGAATCGGTTGATGTTGAAACTGATCTAATAACAGCCGATAAAATCGTGCCTTTTCAGGCTGAGGCTGACGAAATTGAACCTTTCTATATCGAGCCTAATGAGGCAGAGCTTCCTGAGCCTGAGCCCAATGAGGTTCTGCCTGACAAGATGGAGCCCGATGAGGTGGAACCTGCCGATTTCGAACCTAACATCATAGAACCTGTTAAGACTGTGCCTGATGATCCGAAGCCTGAGCCGCCGGTATCTTTTCCTGGCGAATATGCAGATATTTTAAAAGAATTTGTCAATGACAAGGGCCTGGTTGACTATAAAGGGCTCAGGCGGAAAAGATACGAGCTCGGTATTCTGCTCCAGGAATTCAGCAAGCTTGATCCGGGCGAATATGAATCCTGGCCAAAAGAGGACAAGATCGCGTTCTGGATTAACGTATACAACCTGCAAAAGCTCAAAGTAGTTACGGACAATTATCCGATTAAGCCGGCATCTCGAATCCTTACCATATTCTACCGGGGCACCAATAACATCAGGCATATCGAGAAGAATATTGCCGGGCACAAATTCCTTGTTATGGATGAAGAATTTACCTTTGCGGCGGTTGAAAAGCGGTTTTTCCGCGGAGAATTTGACGACCCCCGAATATTCTTTACTATCACCAGTGCCTGCCTGTCGAGTCCGCCGCTACGAAACGAGCCGTATTACGGGCATAAGCTCGGCGAGCAGTTGGATGACCAGGCTAAGAGATTTCTATCCGGCCCGCTCGCATTCGGTATTGACAGGGCAGGGAAAAAAGTGTATTTATCGGCCTTATTTCAATTGTCATGGTATGGCAGGGAATTTATTAAAAAATTTGCGATAGACAGAAAGTTTAAGGACCAGCCGCCTGATACCAGGGCAGTATTAAATTTCATTACCAATTACATTCCGAAACGGGATGTTTCTTTTCTTGAAACAAAAAACTATGCTATTAAGTATATGACGTATGACTGGTCAATTAACGATGGTTCGTAGAAAGGATAAATCACAAATGGTAAAAAAATCAAGTAGCAACGGTGCTGACAAATATCTGTTCACCAGCGAGTCCGTGACGATGGGGCATCCGGACAAGGTGGCAGACCACATATCGGATGCGATTCTGGATGCAATGCTCGCACAGGACCCGAAGAGCAGGGTGGCTTGCGAAACGCTGGTGAAGGCCGACATGGTCGTATTAGCGGGCGAGATTACTACCAAGGCCCATGTCGATATCCCGACGATCGTTCGGGATACGATCAGGGAAATCGGATATGACGACCCGGAGCTTGGTTTCAATAACGAGAATTGTGCCGTTCTGGTGTCGGTTTCAAAGCAAAGTCCCGATATTTCACAGGGTGTTACCGAGGGCACAGGCCTGCACAAGGAACAGGGCGCCGGTGACCAGGGAATGATGTTTGGCTATGCGTGCAAGGAGACGCCTGTGCTGATGCCGATGCCGATTCAATTGGCGCACGCACTGACAACCCGGCTGGAAAAGATGCGACAGAGCAAAAAACTGCCGTGGCTGCGGCCGGATGGCAAAAGTCAGGTGACAATCGAGTATGAAAACAGTAAGCCGAAACGCATTCATACGGTTGTAATTTCCACGCACCACTCACCGAAGGTTTCGGATCGTGAATTGAGAAAACAAATCAAAGAAAAAGTAATTCTTCCCGTTCTGCCGAAACGGTTAGTTGATAAAAAGACCATATTCCATATCAACCCGACCGGCCGATTTGTGGAAGGCGGACCAAAAGCAGATTGCGGCCTGACGGGACGCAAAATCATCGTCGATACCTACGGCGGAAGAGGCAGCCACGGCGGAGGCGCCTTCAGCGGGAAGGACCCGACGAAGGTCGACAGGACCGCAAGTTATATGGCTCGATATATCGCCAAGAACATCGTGGCGGCGGGCCTTGCCGATGCCTGTGAAGTCCAGCTATCCTATGCGATCGGAGTGGCAGAGCCGGTCTCGGTGTTTGTGGACACGGCGGGGACATCAAAAATAAGCGAGCGGGAGCTCAGCGAGCTGATCCGTAAGCTCTTCCCGCTGACGCCCAAGAAAATGATCAAGCATCTGAAACTGGATCGGCCGATATTTTCTCCGACCTCTTACGGCGGGCACTTCGGGAGAAAGGATTCCGGCTTCACGTGGGAGCGGACCGATATGGCAGACAAGCTCCGCAAAGCCGCCGGGCTGTAGGAGTGGGGTACTTTTATGTGATTACTTTCATGCCGGGCGGGTGTAATCCGGTATAATATTTCTATGTCTGAAAAATATAGCCCGAATGTTCATCATAGACGTTCTATGCGTCTTGTGGGCTACGACTATTCACAAGAGGGCTGGTATTTTATTACAATTTGCATACAAGACCGGAGATGTATATTCGGTGAGATAATTGGGAACCGGGTGCAGTTAAACGAAGCTGGATTGATGATAGAATCCTGGTGGAGGAAACTGGCCGGTAAATTCCCGATAGTTCAGACAGAAGAATATGTTGTCATGCCCAACCATTTCCATGGAATCATAAACGTAGGGGTGACCCCATGTGGCAGCGTAACTATTATGAACACATTATCCGAGACGAGGAGGAATTAAACCACTTCCGTCAATACATCGGCGACAATCCTGCCAATTGGCAAAAAGACGAAGAAAATCCAGATGCGATACCGTAGGGGCGGCCCCGTGTGGCCGCCTGATTTTTTAAAATTTTTCTCTTGACAAAATTAAAAGAAGTTGATTTAATGTAAATATAATGAGGCAAATTAACCGCAAAAATACCGGTAACTGGTGGTGGCCTGTGGGATAAATTCCGACGGGTAAGCGGCAGTTTGCTGTATAAAATTAATTTGAATTGCGCAAAACGCAGCCTGTCGGAACGGCGGGTTGCGTTTTTTATTTGTATTTTCAGCCGTTTGGGCATAGAAACTGCAATAAAGGATTCGAGATATGGATGAATATAAACAGGTAATACTTGGAGCCAGGCCCGGCCAAATCGTGCCTATTGTCAAAGAGATTGATATAGACGAGCCGGTCGAGTTTTTTGCCAGGCTTAGTGATTATGGACGGGCTAAAAATTGCTGCTTGCTTGAGGCAAGTGACCATCTGTCGGAAAACGCCCTTAGTTTCGGCACTGCAAGGCCGGCGCTTTACCTGACCGGCACCGGGGCCGATTTCACTATCAAAGCCCTCAGCCGGACCGGCGGACGCATCCTGGACTATTTGTCCGCCCGGAAAGACCGGTTCGCCTTTTGTGAATCGGTCACGTTCCGCCCGGAAGAAATCACCGGGCGGATCAGGCAGGATGAGAAGGTGGTTGACGAGCAATCCCGGCTGCGAAGCACAAACCAGATGGATGTCTTGAGAGCCGTTGCTTTTGCCTTTAGCCTGGCCAGCAAACCGTTCCGTGTTACATGTGGCCTGTTCGGAGCTTTGAGCTACGATTTCATAGACCAGTTTGAAAAACTCCCCACCAGCGAAACGGACCTTCTGGGCAATCCCGATTACGAACTTTACTTCGCCGACAATATTTTCCTGATGGATCACGAACACGGCAAAAGCTACGTGATTGTCAATTGCATTATCACCAACGGCGACCGTGAAGCGGCCATCCGGGAGGCTCAAAGCAGCTTTGATTACTACTTTAATATCGCAAGATTCGAAGCGCCGAAAGGACGGAAGTTCACCGGCGAACTGCCTGAGACTACAACCGATACCGAACAGGCCGAGTATGAGCGGATTGTTAAAAAGGCAAAACGGCACATCATTGACGGTGATATTTTTCAGGTCGTCTTGAGCAGGACGAAGATGGAGCCTTGTCCCGATGAGCCGCTTGATGTTTACAAGAGGCTAAGGCGTCTGAATCCTTCGCCGTATATGTTCTATATGAACACGCCAAATACGATCCTGATGGGCTCCAGTCCCGAGCTGAATCTGCGTGTTAGCGGCACTGAGACCCGTGAAGTGGAAATCAGGCCGATAGCCGGCACAAAACCCCGGGGCCGGGTCGGAAGCGAAATCGATCTCGACATCGATTTCAGGTACGAAGCCGAACTGAAAATCGACCGCAAGGAACTGGCCGAGCACATGATGCTGGTCGATCTGGCCAGAAACGATATTGCCCGCGTGGCTCAGCCGGGCAGCAGGGTGGTGACAGAATTGCTGACGGTCGAGAAATATGAGTCGGTTCAGCACCTGGTCAGTAACGTCAGGGGCACGCTCGCCGATGAACTTGATGCGCTGAGCGCTTATCTTGCCACGATGAATATGGGGACGCTGACCGGAGCTCCGAAGATTGAAGCAATGAAAATCATCCGCCGGCTTGAGAGAACCAAACGCGGCTACTACGGCGGGGCGGTCTGCTATCTGACCGTGGACGGCCAGTTCGACAGTTGCATCACGATAAGAAGCCTGCAGGTCAGGGACCATACGGCTTATATCCGGGTCGGCGCGGGCATTGTCCACGACAGCGTCCCGAAAACCGAATTCGAAGAGACCGAGCATAAGGCGGGATCATGTCTGCGTGCGATCCAAGGGTAATAGTAAAGACGCAAGGAAGAGAACAGGGCCCCGAATATAAGTAAGGGGCAAATAATGTAGGAAGATTCCTATGGAACAGACAAGCAGAAGAGTCTTGTTCATCGATAACTTTGACTCGTTTACTTACAACCTCGTAGATGATTTTTGTAAGCGGGACTGCCAGGCAAAGGTTTACCGGGCCGACACCGGGCTTGAAAAGCTCAAGCGTGTGGCGGAAGAATTTGAACCGGACCTGCTCGTGATTTCTCCGGGTCCGGGCACGCCTGATTCATCCGGTGTCTCGATCCCGGCTGTCGATTATTTCAAAGACAAGCTGCCGATATTCGGTGTGTGCCTGGGTCATCAGGTCATCGTGCAGTATTTTGGCGGGAAAGTCGGCCATGCCCCTGAACCGATGCACGGCAAACCCTCAAGAGTTACTCATAATGGAGAAGGAATCTTTGCCGGCGTCGAAAATCCGCTGCAGGCCGGACGCTATCACAGCCTTTGCGCGCTGGAGATGCCGGATTGCCTGGAAAAAACCGCCGAGTTCGAGTCGGTTGTTATGGGAGTCCGCCACACAGAGCTGCCGATATTCGGCGTGCAGTTTCATCCTGAGAGCATTCTTACCCCGGCCGGCGGTAAGATTATCGAAAATGTTCTGTCTATTGCGACGGCAGAGAAGGTTAGATAGGAAAGGAACGAAATGGCTACGATAACAAAATTTCTCGAAATTATTTTGGACGGCGGTGATCTGACATTCGATCAGGCGAAAGAACTTCAGGATATGGTATTTGGAGGCGAGGTGACGGAGGTCCAGATTGCAGCGTTCCTGGCGGCGATGAGAATGAAACGTGCGACGTCTTCTGAGATTGCAGGCCTTGCCCGGTCGCTTCGTGATCATGCGGTCCGCGTCGAAACCGGCATTGATAACCTGGTTGACACCTGCGGAACCGGCGGCGCCGCAGTCAAGACGTTCAACGTTTCGACGGCCGCCGCACTGGTAGCGGCCGGCGCCGGGGCCTACGTGGCAAAGCACGGCAACCGCGGCATCACGAGCAAGTGCGGCTCGGCCGATGTGCTGGAGGAGCTGGGTGTCAATATCGACCCGGGGCCGGAAGGCGTGGCTGAATGTATTCGCCAGGCTCACATTGGTTTTATGTTCGCACCGAAATTCCATCCCGCGATGAAGTTTGTTCAGCCTATTCGAAAGAGTCTCGACTTCAGGACCGCCTTCAATATTCTCGGGCCGCTGGCAAATCCCGCCGGTGTCACGGCACAGGTCATGGGTGTCGCCGAAGAAGCGCTTCTCGATAGAATATGCGAGACGCTCGAAATGCTGGGCGCCAAAAGAGCAATGGTCGTTCACGGCCAGGGAATGGATGAAATTAGCACTCTCGGAACCACGCATATTCGACAGCTCATCGACGGCAATATCACTTCCGTGAAGCTCGATCCGGTTGACTTCGGGATTTCCGAGCCTTCGATTGACGAGTTGCGAACCGGGGATGCGATTACCAACGCCGGTATAGTGCGTGACGTCCTTGCCGGCAAAGACAAGGGTCCTCGCAAAGATATCGTTGTTCTGAACGCCGCCGCCGCTATAATCGTGGCCGGCATAGCCGACGATTTTGCCTCGGCGATCGCCCTGGCGGAGACCTCGATTAGTGATGGCAATGCCGTAGCTTGCCTGGAGAAACTCATTGAAGTCTCAAACAGAGCCTGAGACGTGTTACCGGACCGACTCACGGGTAACGAGAGACAAATATGTTGATAACTAAAGTTAAAATCTGTGGTATTACAAATTATGAAGATGCCGTGGCGGCAATGGATATGGGTGCGGACTTGCTGGGCTTCAATTTTTATCCGAAAAGCCCGAGGTATGTCACGCCGGAGCAGGCTACGGATATCATTAATAAGCTGCCGGGTTTTATGGATACTGCAGGTGTCTTCGTGAATGCTTCGATTGAGAATATCCGTGAGACAAACTCTGTCTGCCCGCTGGACTGGGTCCAGTTGCACGGCGACGAAGACCCGGAGTTCTGCCGGTTGCTGCTCTCGCATAATGTCAAGACAATGAAGGCGATACGGGTAAAAAACCAGAGCGATATCGAGAGGGCCGACAGCTATTTCACAGACGCCGTTTTGCTGGATGCTTTCGACCCGGATAAATACGGCGGCACGGGGCTGACTTTTGACTGGAACGTCATAGGCCATATCGGCAAGCGTGTGTTTTTAGCCGGGGGCATCAATCCCGATAACGCCGCGGCGGCGGTTAAACTCGGAGTTTACGGTATCGACGTCTGCAGCGGCATCGAGGCCGAGCCCGGTAAAAAAGATCACAATAAGATGAAAGAACTGTTCGAGAATATACAACATTTAAGAGGATAAATATGAAGCACAGAGGCAGATTCGGAGATTATGGAGGCTTCTACGTCCCCGAGGTTCTGATTCCGGTATTGGAAGAGCTGGAAGAGGCGTTTTATAACTTTTACGAGGACCGGCAGTTCGTGACGGAGCTTGCGGACCTTTCGAAAAACTATGCTGGCAGGCCCAGCCCGCTTTATCACGCGAAGAGATTCAGCGAGTACGTCGGTTTCAATGTATATCTAAAACGCGAGGACCTGCTCCACGGCGGCGCGCACAAAGTCAACAATACGCTGGGCCAGGGTCTTCTGGCAAAATATATGGGCAAGACCAAACTAATCGCCGAGACCGGTGCCGGACAACACGGCCTGGCTACCGCTATGATCGGCGCATTGTTCGGGATGGAGACCAAAGTCTTCATGGGCGTCACCGATATCGAGCGGCAGAGCGTCAATGTCCACAAGATGAAACTCTGTGGCACGAAAGTCATCGGCGTCGAAGGCGGCACGGGGACATTGAAAGACGCGATTAACGATGCCCTTCGCTACTGGACCGCTCACGTGACCGATACGTTCTATCTGTTCGGCTCGGCCTGCGGACCGCATCCGTATCCGACCATTGTAAAGCATTTCCAGAGGTGCATCGGCGAGGAGGCCCGGCAGCAGTGTCTCGATCAGATTGGCAGACTGCCGGATATGGTTGTGGCCTGCGTCGGCGGAGGCAGCAACGCGATTGGCATTTTCTCCGGCTTTTTCGATGACAAAAACGTCCGTCTCATCGGCGTCGAGGCCGGCGGCAGGAGCGTTAGCGAAGGTAGGCATGCGGCGACGTTGGTAGCAGGGCGGGTCGGCATCCTGCACGGGGCGAAGGCTTATCTGCTTCAGGATGATGAGGGCCAGGTCGATGAGACCGAGTCGGTCAGTGCCGGCCTGGATTATCCGGCCGTAGGGCCCGAGCATTGCCTGCTGAAAGATACCGGCAGGGCCGAATACGTCGCGGCCGAAGATGAAGATGTCCTGGACGTATTCGAGCTGCTTTCCAAAACCGAGGGAATCCTGCCTGCACTGGAAAGCTCGCATGCCCTGGCGTACCTGGTCAGCCAGAAGGGTAAGTTAGACCCGGAGCAAATCGCCGTGGTCAATCTTTCCGGCCGGGGTGACAAGGATGTTTCGATCGTGGAAAAACACAGACCCCTGTTGAATGATTAGTTGTTTGAAGAAGGATTTTGTTGATGAAGACATATAAGCAGGTTTTCTCGGAACTGAAAGAGCAAAACAACACGGCGTTGATTCCGTTCTTCGTACTTGGTGACCCGGATTTCGATACGAGTCTTGAGGTCATAAAAGCGTCAATTGATGCCGGAGCCGATATTCTGGAATTAGGCATCCCGTTCTCCGACCCGATTGCCGATGGCCCGACTATCCAAAAGGCCGATATCCGTGCGATAAGAGCCGGAATGAACGTTGCTAAGGCTCTGGAGCTGGTCCGGAAGGTCAAGGAGCACAGGGACATTCCAATCGGCCTGCTGATGTACTACAACCTGGTTTACCAGTACGGGACCGAAAAATTCTTCAAAGATTTCCACGAGGCCGGCGTCAACAGCGTTTTAATCGCCGATCTCAGTATTGACGATGCGGACGAAATTACAGGCCCCGCCGCCTCGGCGGGCCTTGACACCGTCTTTATGGCCACACCGGTTACCGATCCGGAGCGGATGAAACTTGTCGCTTCCAAAACAACGGGATTTATTTATACCGTTTCTGTATTAGGTGTTACCGGCAGCAGGGAAAAACTCTCCGATACGGCCGAAGGTCTGGTTGGTAAATTAAAAGAGCTGACCGACGTGCCGGTCTGCGTGGGTTTTGGAATCAGCACGCCCGAACAAGCCGTGGCGGTCGCAAAGGCGGGGGCCGACGGCGTAATAATCGGCTCGAAAATCGTGAGTTTGGTCGAGAGAAACCTGGGCGATAGAGATAAGGCTATTGTTGAAGTTTCAACTTTCCTGGCTGAAGTTAAAAACGCGATTTAATCACGTCAATTTCGGGACTTTTTACGGATAGTCGCAATAAAAGGCTCTCGATTTGCGTCCTTATATTATGACTGCGATGACCGAATGCCGATTTCCGCCGTGGGAATTGGCCGAAATGTAGTTTTTTCACTTATTTTGGAGGCTCATACAATGAAGAGGTATGCAATACCAATCGTTGTCATTCTGGCGGTTCTTGCCGTGGCGTGGTCCACATTTGCCCAGGCACAAGACCGGGCCGGCCAGAGAGAGGCCATGCGGGAAAGATTCCAGAACATGTCCGAGGAAGAGAGAGCGAAATTCAGGGAACGGATGAGTTCAAGAGGCGGCTTTAGAGGTGCTCGGATGAGCGCAGAAGACCAGCAAAAAGCCGTCAAGGCGATTGAGCAGCAAATAGCCAAGCTCAAGGCTGCAATGCAGGTTCAAAGGCCTCAGGGCGGATTCCAGGACCTTTCCGAGGAGCAGAGAAACAAACTAATGACCGCCTTCAGGAGCCGCAGGGAGGCACTACAGGCTATTGTGACGCAGGTTGCCCTGCTTCAGGGCCGAAGACAGCCTGAGGCTGAAGGTGCACAGTTTATGATAATCAACACTGCCGACCTCAAGCCCATCCAGGAAGCGGCAACCAAGGAGAAGGCCGAGGAAACAGGCAAGCTTCTTACCAGGCTGGCCGGCAGAGGCAGAGGATTTGGCGGCAGAAGGCCGGGCCAGGGCGGTCAAAGACCTCAAGGCGGCCGTCAGGGCGGCCAGGAAGGCTCACGCAGACAGCAAAGATAGGGATTAAGATTTTTCCAATAAAACGTCGGTTTACGCTATAGTGCCTCGGCGAAAAATTAGCATTATAGCATCGAAAGCAGCAGCACGTTAAACGACCTGCTCCGATATCCATCGGGGCAGGTTCGTTCTTGTGTAGGGGCTTTTTTTGCTTGTGCACTTGCCTGATGAACAATCTTAAAAGAATCGCAGGAGTTCCGGCTCACCGGGTCATGCCGGCCTCTGCCAACCGAATTATCGAATTGACGCCGAAAGTCTATAGTTTCGCTTATTATTTCCAGTTCATCGGAACTTGAACTGTTTTCTGAAGAAGTCGGCGTCCTCGCAACCACACTTCTCAATCAGATCAAGGAACTTCTTGATATGCACTTGAATATTGCCTGAATCGATCAAGGCGAGTTTCCACTGCGCATGTGCGGCGAGAGTGTACAGCTCCATGGCTTCACAGCCTTCTGCGAAACTCACAAAGCTCTCTTTGGTCCTTTGCTTGCCGGAGGCGAATGGATGAACCTGTTTCAAGTACACCTGGAGATTCCTGATTACATTCGGATCGCCGCCCTGGTATGCTTTCCAGTTAAAAGGATCGCATCGCCTGCACTCGGCGTACATCTGCATTGCATCCTGCCTGAGGTTGGGATCGTTTTTGCTCATCATCATGTACGACAAACCTTTTTCGTAGTATACCAGAGCGTAGTTGGGGTGTTCGGCTATGACACTATCATACACTTCAATCGCCTTAGTGTATTGCCTCTGGTCATGATACTTGATTCCCTTGTTAATCTCCTCGCCGGCCTTTTTATTCAGTTCGTTTCTGAGGCGTTTGTACCTGTCCATATCGGAGCGGTGGCTTTTTCCCGCCGTAAGACTGCCCAGAAGGAAATATGTGTCGGCCAGAGATGTTTCGCCGCGAGCTCCGTGAAGATGCGCATGCGCGAATAGAATCGACGAATCCTGAGGAGTCATCTCAAGCACGGCCCGCCAGTAGTGCTTGCTTTGATAAGTAAGTTTCGACATATCGACTTTTGTTTCGTCCTTGACTGCTTTGAACTGCTCTCCGAGCTTGACGGTGCCTTCGAACTTCGCGTCCACTCCGGCCAGCCGCCGGGCATAACCACCGAGTGCCTGGTGACTCGACTGCTTAAGGGCCGCCAGCTCCTGGTAATCGGCAAACGATACGGAGCAAATCAGACACACAATCGATATTATCCAACAAAGTTTCATTATAAACTCCTTCCGGTTTCTATCTTCGTTTCTGTTCTATTCGTGCCTCGGATTAAACATCCTAATATTACCCACCATGAGCTGTGGCATCGCTACGTGTCTGAATCGGGCAATTGGCACGGCGGGACTCTCGCCCGCTGGATGCCGCTGTCCTTAGTTCTGTCCAAGTTCGTCGATGCCTGCTCGCATCCTGAGAAGACTGTTGCCCCTTGGTGCATATACCTGTCTAAAATCGTCGCCGGAGAAACAGTCTACTCTATCGGCTCGACAGTAGTGATGTTCTCCATCGACTGCGCTGTTGTTGTTCCCCTTGGATTCCGCTCTGTGGGAGCCGTTTTCGTCTCTCCCGAGTAACGCAAGGTCACATTCTTGCGAAGCATCCAACCGGTGTTAGGGTCTATCTCGAGAGATCCCTGGCCGGAACCTGCCAGAGTTGTTCTTGACGATCCGCGACTGCCGTCGGCGCGAGCGGGAACCTCATCGTCCACCTCAATCTTTAAGCTTGTATCCACCAACACGGCGGTCTGGTTGGTCTCTCTCAGAGTATAAGTGCAATCACCCATCTCCATATCTCCCATAGAGAATGGAGCCCCCGTCCATGAATCGCCTATCCCCACAGGTCCGCCGGGGAAGGACATTATCACGTGGCCCAGCATATCTCTAATGTTTTCCTCGCGCGAGAAAGGGCCATCCTCAAGCTTCTCTCTTGTCGCTTCGATTCTTTTCTCTTTCGATCCGTATTTCTCATTTGCCCGGTCTATCTGCCGTTTCGCATCTTCCTCAGAACCCTTGGTCTCCATTCCGGTATATCTCTGCTTGGTAGCCTTGTCCTCGTACTCCACTAACGGCTCAGCCATCTGCTGATACATTTCAGCAAGGCCCTCGAGTTCGACTATCTTTCCTTCAGGCGTGACTTTCACCACGAAGCTCCGCCCAATCATCGCAGAGAATATCGGCCCGAAGAGGGAGTTGCCAACCGTATCAGGCCTGGCTGAATCGTACTCGCTCTGGTCGCCCGCCATTTTCGTTGTTTCGTGAAACCTCAGATGGGTAACCTTCAACGGCATAACAGCATTGGCGTCGACTTGCTCGGCTTCAAACTCCAATTCTGTGGTAAGTTTGCCGCTAATGTCGTGCTGCTGTCCCCTGACTGTGTGCGAACTGTTGTATTCTCTGTATAGCCGCAGGCGATGCTTCTGGCCGGGTTTTAGGCGAAGTTTTAGTTCGAGATTGCCGACGTCATCGCTCACGGCAACCGCAGACTGTGCAGGCTCTTTTGGAGCAACATCTTCTTTCGGGGGCTGCAGCGCAGAAGTCCCTTTCGATTGGGTATTAGAGCCAACCGGATTGGACTGTGAATCTACATTCGCTACTTCTTGTCGTGGTGACACGTCCGGTTCTTCGACCGGTCCCGATCCTGAAGGCAGAACAACGGTGACAAGAATGATGAGCCCGACAACCACGACCGCAGCGGCGCCGCAGATGACAAGTATGAGCCTGCGATCCAGGCCTTCCCCTTCTTCCGGGGGATCGGACTCGTCTTCATACAAGTCCTCATCTGTGCCCGATGGAATTGAAGGGCCGGACACTGCCGACCCGGCAGGCTCTCTCTTGAGAGAGGGCACGACAATTGGAGTCTTACATTTGGGGCATTTGCCTTTCTTGCCGGCGTGAATCTGAGGAACACTAATACTCTGACCGCAACTCTTGCAGTGGAATTTTATCTTGTCTGAGTTGCCGGGTACAATGCCAACACTGCCGCACTTTGGGCACTTAACTCGCTTGCCTGAGTGTTCTTCTTCAACGTTGAGCTCCTGGCCACAGCTTTTGCAAGGAAACTTTATCATAGTCAAAACCTCCGAATTTAGAAAAACGAGGGACACTCAACCTATTAAAATCTACGTCACACGGCCTTACCAAAATACTCACCCGCAAAAGCCTGTCTTCCACGAAATAATCAATATCTCAGATATGCTGTCTTCTGCCGGAATCAATTGAAAAGCTTGGTCAATGTTGCCATTTCACATTATATCAGTTGTCCAACCCAGAACAAAAATAATCCGTCTTTCTATTTCATACAGCGTATCTCACCGGTTTCAGCCCATGAGATAAGTCAGCCTTTTTATAGTACAGCGTTTCTCGCGGGCTAAATGTTACCTATAATTTTTAAAAAAAGTAAAAAAAGCATAAAAAACAAGAATACAGAATACAGGAGACAGAAAGCTTTGCTATTTATGATTTATGACTTGCGATTTACGATTGATTATTTCTTCGTACTACAATCTTTCAATTTCTTGTTCTTTGTGTGTGTTTTTTAAACAGTCAAATGTAACCTATTTATTTGTAATATGTTATAAGACTTTTTTCAAAAAGGTACTTTTGGCCTTTTGTTTTTCGCCGTAGTGAAGCTTTTCGCCGCCTTCACCAAAAGCTGAGGCGGTGAAAAGAAAGGCGGAGGCGAAAAACATTCGCCGGATTCGCAAGAGCCAACCTTAAATTTTTTGGTTGCGGCCAAGGGCGAAGCCCGAGGCCACGCTGGGTTAATCTGAGGTTTTAATTCGTTGCTTAGTTGAAAAAACAAAGCGTGCGCCAAGTAAAGCTGGTGCAATTCAGCAGGTACGAATCCTGCCCGGCCAAAGTTAGCCGACCGGCCGGAATGTAAACGTG
>Ga0209121_10001808_pt1 | contig 22328 bp, 26 predicted proteins | sample Cruoilmetagenom3_FD_187292 | JGI IMG/M metagenome (GOLD analysis project Ga0209121, IMG submission 187292) | Oil polluted marine microbial communities from Coal Oil Point, Santa Barbara, California, USA - Sample 3 (SPAdes) (version 2) | ecosystem: Environmental > Aquatic > Marine > Oil seeps ... | reverse complement strand
GCCGCAGAGGATGCTTGTGAGCACGCTCTGCAGCGCCTAGAAGTTACAAATGGCCGGAGAATTAAGAGACAATCGCGGACGCGGTGATGGCGAATGGGGCCTTGCCCCGATCCATCCCGAAGGTCGGAAGTTTGGCGTTATCGCCGTTGGCATTGCGCTGGTTTTCCTGCTGCTATTCGACTGGGCGTTGATCGGCTGGCCATTGCTGGCGCTGGCGGGCGGCGTGTTCGCCTTCTTTCGTGATCCGGAGCGGGTCGTCCCGCAGGATGATCGTGCGATTGTGTCGCCGGCGGATGGGCAGGTCTCGCTCATCACGCAGGTTGTTCCACCACTTGAGTTGCAGGGCACTGATGGCGACGGCGGACAGGGTCTTGGCGCGGAGCCGGTGACCCGTGTCTCCATCTTCATGTCGGTGTTCGACGTGCATATCAATCGTTCTCCCATCGCCGGAACAGTGCGGCGCATTGTCTATATTCCCGGCGCTTTCATGAATGCCGATCTGGACAAGGCGAGCGAGGAGAATGAGCGCCAGCACATTCTGGTCGAGCGGACTGATGGTACGCGCATTGGTTTCACCCAGATTGCCGGGCTGGTGGCGCGGCGGATCGTGCCCTTCATCAAGCCGGGCGACATTGTCGCATCGGGCCAGCGGGTCGGGCTGATCCGCTTTGGCAGCCGGGTGGATGTCTATCTGCCTGCTGGAACAGAATCCAAAGTACTGATCGGACAGCGTATGATTGCAGGGGAGACGATCCTGGCCGAACTCGGTGCTCAAGGCCTGCTCGAAGGTGTCAGTCAGTGAGTATCGACCAACGCGGCGATTCCGGTCACGACGAATTTGATGACGACGCGACTGCCACACCCGGACCAGCATGGCTCGGCCCGAAGGCGAGTGAGCATGAGCATGTGACCAGATCGCGAGCGGGCAAGGGCCTCTCTATGCGCGCCGTGGTGCCAAATGCCATCACCGCTGCCGCTCTGTGTTCGGGACTGACGAGCGTTCTGTTCGCCATCGCCGGGGAGTGGGACAAAGCCGTGTTCGCTATGATCATAGCGGGCATTCTCGACATGATGGATGGCCGGGTTGCACGCCTTTTGAAGGCGCAGTCGCGGTTCGGGGCAGAGCTCGATAGTCTTTCCGATTCGGCCAGTTTCGGCATTGCTCCCGCGCTTGTGCTCTACCTCTGGTCGCTGGTTGAGGCGCCGCGCTTCGGCTGGCTGGCCGCATTGGCTTATGCCATTTGCTGTGCGCTGCGGCTGGCGCGGTTCAATGCGCAGATCGATGTCGACGATCAGCCGCATAAGTCGGCAGGGTTTCTTACCGGCGTTCCAGCTCCGATGGGGGCAGGATTCGCCTTCATGCCAGTCTACCTCTGGCTGGCGACCGATGAACCAATTTTTCGTGAACCATGGCTTGTCGGTCCCTGGCTCGTCCTCGTCGCGCTTCTGATGGTGTCTGACCTTGCGACACCAAGTTGGAGATCATTGCGCCCTTCCGGCAACTTCAAACTGGCGATCATTGCAATGGCAGGATTGCTGGTTGGGGGATTACTGCGAGAGACTTGGTGGACACTGGTCCTGATCGGTGTGATCTATCTTGTCCTGATTGGCTGGTCTGTCACACGTTATGCAAAGATCAGGCGAGCCAAGGCCGATGCTCTCAAGCTGCAATCGCCCGGGCAAACGCATCCTGCGGGCGACGCAGTGGCAGGCGCACAGCCTGGTGCGGATACGCCGCCGCGCGATCGAGCAGAATAAGCTCTGCGCGGATGGCGCGATAATGGCGCAGCGCCTTGCGCAGTGAAGCATGGCACGATGTAAGCGAGAACGCCGCTACGAGGCCGAAGAACAGCGAAATCGCAATTGCCAGGGTCATGCTCATCATCCTTTAGCGTCGGGTGCCGGGGCACCTCATATTTGATTTGTTGGCCCCTTTGTTCCACTGATGTTCCGGCCCGTCAAGCATTTTGTTCTCATTGTGTTCCGTTTTCGATTTGCCCGGTTTTCGGCAAGCAATCGGAAAATTGCCGCTGGATTTCTGTGAACACCTCGCCTATGTGCGCGTCCGTCGACTGGCTCTCTGCGATTCACGCAGTTTGAATAGTCGGCAAATTCACATGGATGGCACACATACCGGTGCCGCCTGCGATCTATTACAGATTGCGGCCGGTTCCCCGCCATTCAGAGGTATAACCGGAAGGAATTCTATATGGCGGCTCCCACCGTCACGATGCAGCATTTGATCGAGGCCGGCGTACACTTCGGCCATCAGACCCACCGCTGGAACCCGCGCATGAAGCCGTATATTTTCGGCAGCCGCAACGGTGTTCATATCATTGATCTTTCGCAGACTGTTCCGCTGTTCGCGCGCGCTCTGGATTTTGTCCAGCAGACCGTTCGCGCTGGCGGCAAGGTGCTGTTCGTTGGCACCAAGCGTCAGGCGCAGGAGCCGATTGCAGATGCAGCGCGGGCCTGTGGTCAGCACTTCGTCAATCACCGCTGGCTGGGCGGCATGCTCACCAACTGGAAGACGATTTCGGGCTCCATCAAGGAACTCAAGAATCTGGAAGAACAGCTTTCGGGCGACTCCAGCGGTCTGACCAAGAAGGAAGTCCTTCAGCTGACCCGCAAGAAGGACAAGCTGGAACTTTCGCTCGGCGGTATTCGCGATATGGGCGGCGTGCCTGACGTGATGTTCGTGATTGATGCGAACAAGGAAGATCTGGCGATCAAGGAAGCCAATGTCCTTGGTATCCCCGTGATTGCCGTACTCGACACCAATGTCGATCCCGAAGGCATTTCCTTCCCGATCCCCGGCAATGATGATGCAAGCCGCGCTGTGCGCCTGTATTGCGACGCGATTGCCAAGGCAGTGACCGCCGGTTCGGACAAGGGCGTGGTTGATTCGGGTGCCGACCTCGGCGCCATGGATGCACCTCCCGTCGAAGCCGTGGTTGCTGAAGCCGCTCCGGCCGCAGAAGCTCCCGCCGCAGAGGCCGCTCCTGCCAAGGAAGAGCCCAAGGCCGACGCCTGAATGTGATGATGCGCGGTTGATACGTCAGCCGCGCACCACATCTTACCCTTATTGCGCCGGACCTCACCCCAGAGGTCCGGTGCCTGACTATTTATAAGAAGGACAAAACCAATGGCAGCTTTTACCGCTTCCGACGTGAAGGCTCTGCGCGAAAAGACCGGCGCGGGCATGATGGACGCCAAGAAGGCACTCGAAGCCGCAAATGGCGATATCGAAGCCGCAGTTGACGCATTGCGCGCCAAGGGCCTCGCCACCGCGCAGAAGAAGTCCAGCCGTACCGCCGCAGAAGGCCTGGTTGGCGTCGCTGTGACCGGCACGAAGGGCGTGGCCGTTGAAGTCAATTCCGAAACCGACTTCGTCGCCAAGAACGACCAGTTTCAGGACTTTGTGCGCAAGACGACCGATGTCGCGCTGGCACAAGGTTCGGACGATGTCGACGCGCTCAAGGCCGCAGCCTATCCCGACGGCGGCACCGTGTCTGACAAGTTGACCGAGAATGTCGCAACCATTGGTGAGAACCAGCAGGTTCGCCGCATGAAGAGCGTCAACATCGCCAACGGCGTGGTCGTGCCTTACATGCACAATGCGCAGGCGCCGAACCTCGGCAAGATCGGCGTGCTCGTGGCGCTGGAAAGCGAAGCGGGTGCGGATGTTCTCGAACCGCTCGGCAAGCAGCTTGCCATGCACATCGCTGCGGCTTTCCCGCAGGCGCTGACCGCTGACGATCTGGACGCGGACGTGATTGAGCGTGAGCGCAAGGTCGCTGCCGAAAAGGCTGCCGAAAGCGGCAAGCCTGAAAACGTGCAGGAAAAGATGGTTGAAGGCGCGATCAAGAAATACGCCAAGGAAAACGCGCTGCTCAGCCAGCTGTTCGTAATCGACAACAAGACGCCGATTGCCGACGTCGTTGCCGCCGCTGGCAAGGAAGCCGGCACTGCCATCGTGCTGAAGGACTATGTCCGCTTCCAGCTCGGCGAAGGCATCGAGAAGGAAGAAAGCGACTTCGCAGCAGAAGTTGCTGCGGCTGTCGGCGGGTAAGATACTTGCCTTGCGCACCCGCACCTGCGGGCGGGCGGTCGCCCTATGTCGGCCGCTAGAGCGACCGAGAGGCATCTGAGACAAATTGCAAATCAAGCGGCCAGGGTGACAGCGTCATCCTGGCCGTTTTGCTATCTTGCTGAAACTTATGTCCGCAAGCAGTGCAGTCCTGCGAAAGCAGGAACCCAGAACAGCCAGGCTCCTGCTTTCGCAGGAGTGCACAGTAAGGGGAACCTCACAACGGCGTCATCTATGCAAAGTCCAGCTATTGTCCACCCAACTCCACCAACCAGATTTCGCTCTCGTGCCAAGGCGGATCGGCAGCAACCTTGTGCCAAGGCCTACGCCTCGAGCACGAGGCACAGATCATCCTGCTGGGATTCATTGGCAAGCCATCTCCGCAAAAGCACCGGGGAACACTTGGCACCGCGCCCGCGCCGCTCTAAAGCCGCGCAAACTTGCGACTTCTGCATTGGCCGAGAGGGACCACCGACACATGCTGCTGCCCAACACCAAGCGTATCCTGCTCAAACTTTCGGGTGAGGTGCTGATGGGTGAGCAGGAGTATGGCATCGATCCCGCATTCGTGCTGCGGCTGGCCGAGGAAGTGAAGGCGGCGCGCGATACCGGCTTGCAAATCTGCCTCGTCATTGGCGGCGGCAATATATTCCGCGGCATGGCGGGCGCGGCGCAGGGCATGGACCGGGCGCAGGCCGACTATATGGGCATGCTCGCCACCGTCATGAATGCGCTGGCGATGCAGAGCGCGCTCGAACAGATCGGTGTTCACACCCGGGTGCAGAGCGCCATCCAGATGGATCAGGTGTGCGAGCCGGTGATCCGTCGCCGCGCTGAACGTCACCTGGAAAAGGGCCGCATCGTAATCTTCGCCGCCGGTGTCGGCGCGCCCTATTTCACCACCGATTCAGGTGCCGCCCTGCGCGCCGCCGAAATGCGCTGCGATGCATTGCTGAAGGGCACCAGCGTTGATGGCGTTTACGATTCCGATCCCAAGACCAATCCCGATGCCCAGCGGTTCGAAACCGTCAGCTATGACAGGGTGCTGGCGGACAATTTGCGGGTGATGGATGCCTCCGCCGTGGCGCTGTGCCGTGACAATGATATCCCGCTTGTGGTCTTCTCGATCCGCGAGAGGGGCAATGTCGCGCGCGTGCTGGCGGGCGAGGGCGTTCAAACGATAGTACAGAAGGACTGAGACGATGCCTCAATATGACAAGAGCGATATCGAGCGCCGCATGGCGGGCGCAGTGGAAAGCCTGAAGGGCGATCTGGGCGGCCTGCGCACAGGACGTGCGAACACAGCGCTGCTCGATCCGGTTGTGGCCGAGGTCTATGGCTCGATGATGCCGATCAACCAGGTGGCCACCGTTTCTGCTCCTGAACCGCGCATGCTCAGCGTGCAGGTATGGGACAAGGGCAATGTCAGCGCGGTCGAAAAGGGCATTTCCAAGGCCAATCTCGGCCTCAACCCGATGACCGATGGTCAGACCATTCGCCTGCCTATGCCCGATCTGAACGAGGAACGCCGCAAGGAGCTGGCGAAGCTCGCAGGCACCTATGCTGAAAAGGCCAAGATCGCGATCCGCAATGTCCGCCGCGACGCCAATGAGGCGTTGAAGGAAGACGAGAAGAAGAAAGAGATTTCGGAAGATGATCGCAAGCGTCTCGAAACCGAAGTGCAGGATCTGACCGACAAATTTGTCGCCGAAACCGACGCCGCGACCGAGGCGAAGGAAAAGGAAATTATGACGCAGTGAGCTTGCTGCGCAACCTCCTCCCCTCCTTTTCAAGGGAGGGGATCAAGGGGTGGTTTCGGCGCGCCAGCGTCGCTCAAACCCAACACCACCCTCAACCCCCTCCTCTGAAGAGGAGGGGGCTTTGACGTCTGCCAACTACCCCCGCCATGTCGCCATCATCATGGATGGCAATGGCCGCTGGGCGAAAAAGCGCGGGCTGCCGCGTGCGCTCGGTCATAAGCAGGGCGGGGAGGCTGTGCGCAAGACGGTGCAGGCCGCCGAAAATTTGGGTCTCGAATGCCTGACGCTCTACGCCTTTTCCTCGGAGAACTGGAAGCGTGAGGAAGGTGAAATTTCCGATCTGATGAACCTGATGCGCAGGTTTATCGAGGCCAACCTCAAGGATATGATCGAGCGCCGGGTGCGGCTAAAGATCATTGGCGATTACAACGCTTTCGCGCCCGATATTGTCACCAAGCTCGAAGATGCACTGGAGCGGACAAAGGACGGCGAGCGTACGCTCGCGGTGGCGCTCAATTACGGCGCACAGCAAGAGATTGCGCGGGCCGCACGGCTAGCGGCTGAAGAGGGTTCAATCGACCCCGAAAGCATCGAAAAGCACCTCTACACCGTTGATCTGCCGCCGCTCGACCTGCTTATCCGCACGAGCGGCGAAGTGCGCCTGTCCAATTTCCTGCTGTGGCAAGCGGCCTATGCCGAAATGCTGTTCACCGATGTTCTCTGGCCCGATTTCGACGAGAAACACCTGCGCGAAGCCTGCGAGACTTTCGCCACAAGGGAGCGGCGATTTGGTGGACGATAATCTGGAAGGCAAGGAAGACTACGGGGCTATGCTGCCAGAGCGCCGCCGCGACAAGATAAAGGCATTGGCGAAAAAGGCGCTGCCCGTTCCCCTGTGGGTCCGCACGAGCGATCTGCCCAAGCGCGCGGCAAGCGCTGTGCTGATGGTGACGGTGGCTGGCGGGGCGCTGTGGGCCGGTGGCCTTTGGTGGCAGCTGTTCATCGCCGTGATCGGTCTTATAGGCATTGGCGAGCTGGCGCGGATTGCTGGGCGTTTCAGTCAGAACTTCGTCGCAAGAACTGCGATCCTGGTGATCGGAATTGTCTACATCAGCTGGGCGGCCTACCGTCTTGGCGGCTTGCCGCAGGAGGTTGTGCTCGGCATCGTCGCCGTGGTGATTGCCACCGACACCGGAGCGTATTTCTCAGGTCGTGCCATTGGTGGCCCCAAAATCGCGCCCCGGATCAGCCCGTCCAAGACATGGGCTGGTCTGGCGGGTGGCATGGTGGCCGCAGGTCTGGTTTCGCTCGGCTTCTTCGCTTCGAACGGGGGCGGGCCCCTGACTGCGATGGGGCTGGCGGCGTTCGCCATCGGCGCGGTGCTGGCGATTGTCGCACAGGCGGGCGATTTTCTTGAAAGCTGGTTGAAGCGCCGCGCGGCGGTGAAGGATTCCAGCAATCTCATTCCCGGCCATGGCGGCGTGCTGGACCGGGTAGATGGACTGTTGCCCGTAGCCATTGTTTCAGCCGAACTGTGGTACCGAATGCACCCATGACCCGCTCAATTTCTCTCCTCGGAGCGACCGGCTCCATCGGCGATTCCACGATCGACCTCATTCGCAGCGACCGCGACGCATGGCGCGTTGTTGCGCTTACCGCCAATTGCGCGGCGAAAAAGCTGGCGGAACTCGCAAAGGAATTCGGCGCGGAAGTGGCGGTAGTCGCGGACGAGGGATGTCTTGAAGAACTGCGCGCCTATCTCGCCGGAACGGGTATTGAGGCCGCTGGCGGCGCGCAGGCGCTGTGCGATGCTGCATCGCGTCCCGCTGACATCACCGTGGCGGCCATTGTTGGCTGCGCGGGCCTTGCGCCAACTATGGCTGCGATTGAGCAAGGCAACACCGTCGCGCTCGCCAATAAGGAAGCGCTGGTCAGCGCGGGCGGCGTGATGACGCGGCTGGTTGAACAGCACGGGACCACCCTCCTGCCGGTCGATTCAGAGCATAATGCGATCTTCCAATGTCTGCTTGGCAACAATGCCGAAGACGTGCGCTGGATCACGCTGACCGCCAGCGGCGGGCCGCTGCGCACCAAATCGCTCGCCGAACTGGAAGCGACCACGCCTGCCGAGGCGGTTGCGCATCCGAACTGGGATATGGGCGCCAAAATCAGCGTCGATTCAGCCACCATGATGAACAAGGGGCTGGAATTTATTGAGGCGCATCATTTGTTCCCCGTGGGACTGGATCGGCTGCGCATCATCGTTCACCCGCAGAGCATTATTCACTCGATGGTCGAATATCGTGACGGCTCCACGCTCGCGCAGCTTGGGCCGAGTGATATGCGCGTGCCCATCGCCTCCGCTCTGGCGCATCCGGCGCGGATGGATACGCAGTGCAAACCGCTCGACCTGACCGAAATTGGCGAGCTGACATTCTTCCCGCCCGATGAAGAGCGTTTTCCGGCCACGCGGCTGGCGCGAGAAGCGGCCTATACGGGCGGCGCGGCGCCCGCCGTTCTGAATGCCGCGAACGAGGTGGCGGTGGCCGCATTCCTCGCCGGTCAGGTCAAGTTCACCGATATTTCGGCAATTGTTGCCAGAACCCTGGAAAATTACGCTCCCGCAGCGCCCGAAACACTCGACGCCGTGCTGGCTGTCGATGCCGAGGCGAGGGCGCGCGCAACGCAAATGCTGGAGCCTGCCTGAGTGGAAATTCAAAGCCTGCCTTTCTGGATGTATATTGTCGGCTTCCTGTTGTTGCTCGGGCCGCTTGTGGTGCTGCATGAGCTGGGCCATTATTTGGTCGGCCGCTGGTTCGGCGTAGGTGCGGACGCGTTTTCGGTCGGCTTTGGCAAGGAAATCGCGGGCTACACCGATAAACGCGGCACACGCTGGAAACTCTCGGCATTGCCCTTTGGCGGCTATGTCCAGTTCAAGGGTGACATGAATCCTGCCAGCATGCCGGACCCGGACAATCCGCCACCGCCCGATGCATTCCAGACCAAGCCTTTGTGGCAAAAAACGCTGATCGTTGCTGCGGGCCCAGTGGCAAATGTGCTGGTTGCGATTGCCATTTTTACGGGCTTTTTCATGGCGTTCGGCACCCCTTTGCCCGTCGACCCTTCGCAAGAGAATTACATTGCTGCCTTCGCGGAGGAGTCCGCCGCGCGCGACGCCGGACTGGAAATTGGCGACCGCATCGTGGCCATCGATGGCGAGGAAATGGTTGCTTTCCGCGAATTGCGGCAAGCTGTCATGCTGCACCCCAGCCGAACCTTTGCTGTGACGGTGGAGCGCGATGACCAGCGCGAGACAATCGCAGTGACATCGCGCCCGTTCGAAATCACCGACCGGTTCGGCAATGAATCGATCATTGGCCGGATAGGTATCGAGACCAACCTTACCGAAACCCGATTTGAGCCTGTCGGTCCGTTCTCGGCGATAGGCCATGCGGTGGATTCGACGGGCAATATGTTCCGCATCATCGTGCTTGGCATAAAGCAGATATTTAGCGGCGAGCGATCAGTTCAGGAGCTGGGCGGACCGATTACGATCGCCAAAGTATCAGGTGAACGGATGAGCCTTGGCTGGCTTGAGTTCGCCAATTTCGTGGCGCTCATCTCAATTAACTTGGCATTCATTAACCTCCTGCCAATCCCAGCCCTCGATGGCGGGCATCTGGCTTTCTATGCGGTTGAGGCAATTCGTCGCAAACCAGCCAGCGCTCGCAGTCAGGAACTCGCGTTCCGCACCGGTATTGCCTTAGTGTTGGCGCTGATGCTGTTCGTGACGTTGTTGGATATTGCCAAATTGCCCTTCTGGGGTAGCTAGGCGTGGAAAGGTAGACAGTTTCAGCGTGAATTCCGGGCCAAATTAGGCAAGGTCGCTTGATTGCCACGCTGGCATCGGGCAATGGCGCGTCTTCGCGCTGACAACTGAAACAACAGTTCGGATTGCGGGCCTTGCGGGGGTAAGGCCGAACGGGCTGATCGCTTGGGGCGCAGGTGTCGACTAGAGTGGACGGATAATGAGTTCCAAGAAGGCCAAAACTATCACTGTATCGCACTACGCTGCCGCCCTGCTTGGGTGCTCTATGCTGGCGGGTCTTCCGCTAACGGCAAACGCTCAGGATGATGGTGCGCCCGTGCCGCCTCCTCCGGCGCAGGAAACGCCTGCGCCCGTTGCCGCGCCCGTGGTGCAGCAGCAAGAGCAGGTGATCCGCACGATCGCCGTTCAAGGTGCCCAGCGGCTCGAGCCGGAGACGATCGTCAGCTATATCCAGCTGCGTCCCGGTGATACCTATACTGCCGCCGCGGCTGATACGGCGTTGATCGCGCTTGCCGAGACGGAATTGTTCGCCGATTTCGGGATCACCTTCGATGAAGGCATCGGGGCGATGGTGATCGAGGTTGAGGAAAACCCGATCATCAACCGCATCCTGCTGGAAGGTAACAACCGCGTCGACGCGGATGAAATCCTGCCCGAGATTAACCTCGCGCCGCGCCAGATCTTCACCCGCAGCCGCGTGCGCGCGGACGTTGCCCGCATCATCGAACTGTATAAGCGGCAGGGTCGCTTTGCTGCCACGGTCGAACCGCAGATGGTCATGCTCGACCAGAACCGCGTGGACGTGATCTTCGAAATTTCTGAAGGGCCCAAGTCCAAGGTTCGCCAGATCAACATCATCGGCAATGAAGTATTCTCCGATGGCGATCTGAAGGATGAAATGGCGACGCAGGAAGCCAGCCTATTCGCCATCTTCAGCTCCAACACCAGCTACGATCCTGATCGTCTGGCGTTCGACCAGCAAAAGCTGCGCCAGTTTTACCTGACCGAAGGCTATGCCGATTTCCGCGTTGTTTCTGCCGTGGCAGAACTGACGCCGGATCGCCGCGATTTCATCATCACCTATGTGGTGGAAGAGGGTGAGCGTTACACATTCGGCGATGTCGAAGTAGTCAGCCAGCTGCGCGATTTCTCCAGCGAGCAGCTGACTGCTGGCCTCTCGATGGCAAGCGGCGATTGGTACAATGCCGAACAGATCGATACGACCGTTGAAGGGCTGACCGAAACCGCCGGTGCCTTTGGTTACGCCTTTGCTGAGGTGCGCCCGCGCATCAGTCGCAATCCCGAAACCCGCACGATGGACGTGACCTTCACCGTGGCCGACGCGCCGCGCGTTTATGTCGAAGCCATCGAAGTCAACGGCAACACGCTGACGCAGGACAAGGTGATCCGCCGCGAATTCCGTATCGCGGAAGGTGATGCTTTCAGCTCGCTGCAAGTGCGCCGAACGACTGCGCGGATCAACTCGCTGGGCTATTTTCAGGAGAATTTCGAAGTCGAGCAGGTCGCGGGCTCCAGCCCTGACCGAATCATCCTGCAAGCCAATGTGCAGGAAGAGCCAACCGGTGAGCTGACGCTGTCGGCCGGTTTCTCCAGTCTCGAAAGCTTCATTTTCAACGGTTCTATCCGGCAGAACAATTTCCGCGGACGCGGCCAGACGGTGGCGCTCGGCGTGAACTATTCGCGCTACTCACGCTCGGGCAATATCAGCTTCACCGAACCCAAGCTGTTCGACCGCGACATTGCGGTGGGCGCCGACATTTATCGCCAGGATTTTAACAACGGCTATTTTGACCGCGATCAGGCGACTTATGAGCAGACCACAACGGGTATCGGACTGCGCGTCGGTGTTCCGCTGACCGAATATATCAGCCTGCTGGGGCGCTACACGCTCAACTATCAGCAGATTACCATTGATGAAGGACAGTTCTTTGCTGACTTCGATGGCGATGGCGTGGCGCAGTGCGAACCGTTGCTGGCAGGTCGATATCTTTGCGACGCCTTGGGCGACCGCGTGCAGTCAATCCTCGGCGCTTCACTGTCTTATAACACTTTGAACAGCCGCGTGCGCCCGACGAGTGGGATGACTGCATCACTCTCGGTCGATTTCGCCGGCGTGGGAGGCGATACACAATTTGCCCGCGCCCGCCTGAATGCCGCGCGCTATTGGAATTTGGGCAGCGGCTTTATCGGCTCGCTCTCGGTCGAAGGTGGCTACATCTACGGCTGGGGCGATGAAGACGTGCTGCTGACAGAGCGGTTCTTCCTGGGCGAAGGGCAGATGCGTGGCTTTGATATTCGCGGTGTTGGCCCACGCGTGGTTCGTCGCTTTTATGTCGACGAGAACGGCGATGGCCTGCTCGACGAAGGCGATTTGCTCGACTTTGATAACGATCGCAATCAGGACGACGCACTGGGCGGCAATGCCTATTACCTCGCCCGTGCAGAGATTGAAATTCCGCTCGGTTCGGGTGCGCGCGAGCTTGGTCTAAGGCCGTCGGTCTTTGTCGATGTCGGCTCAGTCTTCAATGTCAGCACACCGCAGCTTACGCAAAGCCCTCTGCCAACCGGCCTGTTCATTCCGCAGCGTGATGGCGAGGGCAACGAATTGTTCGCGCAGTTCACGCGCGATGCAGCGGGCGCTGTTATAGGTCAGGAAATCGTCACCAGCCCGATCGGGCCTGACGGTTTGAACAATCAGCCGGTCGGCACGCAATTGCCGCCCTTCGTCGAAGAATTCCTCGGCGATTCGATTTCACCGCGCGTTTCTGTTGGCGTCGGCGTCAATTGGAACTCGCCCTTCGGTCCGTTCAGGATCGATCTTGCTACCACTCTGCTAAAAGAGCGTGGTGACGAAACAAAACTCTTCTCGTTCAACGTAGGAACACAATTCTGATGAAAAACTTTCTCATGCCGGCGCTCGCCGCCGCTTTCGCTGTGACGGCCATTGCCGCACCTGTCATGAGCACGCCTGTGATGGCGCAGGTCAACGGTACGGCGACTGCCAATCTGCCGATTGCTGTCGCTCAGGCGCAGGCTCTTCAGAACGGCTTCCAGCAGATTGAAACGCAGTATGCCGCGCAGCTTACCACGATTGAGCAGCGCCAGCAGCAGCGCCAACAGCTGATCCAGACCTTCGATACCAATGGTGATGGCGGGCTCGACGCGGCTGAGCAGGCACCTACGCAGGATCCCAACAATGCGACCGTGCAGCAGATCCAGGCGATTGATCAGGAAATTCAGACGCTGCAACAGCCGATCAATCTGGCGCGCGTCTTCGTGGTTTCGCAGGTCGCTGGCCAGTATCAGGCAGCCTTGCAGCAGGTCATTTCGGACAACAACATCCAGTTCGTCCTGCAGCCCGATGCGATTATCTATGCGCCTGATGCCGCCAATGTAACGGCGCAGGTTGTCACCGCGCTCAACACGCGCTTCCCGGCGGCGCAGATCATTCCGTCGGCCGAATTTCAGCCGACCGAAGCTGCGGTGCAATTGTACCAACAGATCCAGCAGATATTCATGATCGCTGCCATGCAACAGCAGCAGGCCGCCGCAGCTGCCGCACAGCAGCAGGCACCGGCCACTTCGGGTCGCTAAGAAGAACACGATTAAGGGCAGGGCGATGAGCGACGCTTACGATATTCCGCGTATTCTCAAGGCCCTGCCGCATCGTTACCCGATGCTGCTGGTCGACCGTGTCACCGATCTGGTGAAGGGTGAAAGCATCAGCGCGATCAAGGGCGTGACCTTCAATGAAGGTTTCTTCCAGGGGCATTTCCCCGGTCGCCCAATCATGCCCGGCGTCCTTCAGATTGAAGCGCTGGCGCAGGCCGCAGGCATTCTCGGCATCGAAACGCTCGATCTCGCCGATAGCGGTAAGCTGGTGTATTTCATGGCCATCGAGAACGCGAAGTTCCGCGCTCCGGTGGAGCCGGGCTGCCTGCTCGCGCTCGACGTGGAATTCACCCAGCAACGCAGCAAGATCTGCAAATTTGCCGGCAAAGCCAGCGTTGATGGCAAGGTGACTTGCGATGTGAACTTCACCGCGATGATCGCTGATCCGCCCGAATAGGGTTGCCCAATTCCACCTCCCCTTTCGCTTGCGGGAGGGGCCGGGGGTGGGCGTGCGAAGCGCTGGGCCGAAAGGCCCACCCCGCTGCGACTAGGCAGCAAGCTGCCAAGTCTCACTGCCCCTCCCGTGAACGGGATGGGAAAGGCTTGCCAATCGCGTAGGCCCTCGCTAAACGCGCGCCTTCTCATTTAACAGCTTGTCCGGTCGGAACCGGGCGCATGCTTATAAGGAATACCGCCATGAAGGCCGATACACATCCCGAATACCACGTCATCAACGTCAAGATGACCGATGGTACCGAATTCCAGACCAAGAGCACCTGGGGCAAAGAGGGCGATACGATGAACCTCGAAATCGACCCCACCAGCCACCCGGCATGGACCGGCGGCCCGCAGCGTCTGCAGGACGGTGGCCGCGTTGCCAAGTTCAACCAGCGTTTCGGTGGCCTCAAGATTGGCGGCAAGAAGGAAGGCTAATCGGCTTGCCTTCGCGACGATTTCAAAAGGGCGGTCCGATTGGGCCGCCCTTTTTGTGTCAGTCGACCAGTTTCTCGAAACGCATCACGCCGATGTAATTGTAATCGCCCGTGTCGGCAGGATGGTTCTGTCCGTCGAAAACGCGCGTTTCCGGCAGATCATAGATCGACATGCCATCGATACAGGCGACGCTGACCGCGACATTGTCCGGCTCGGAGCGCAATTCCTGAAGCGTGTGAATGCCGCACTTTGAGCAGAAGTGGTGCTTCGCTACGCCCGACCCGAAGGTGTAGAGCGACAGCGCGTCTTTGCCCGCAGTAATCTCGACATCCTCTTTGGCCACGTCGAGCATGACAATGCCCTTCATCGCGCAGATCGTGCAATTGCACCGCCGGATCAGCGGTTCTTCGGGCATGGTGAAGCGGAAGCGCACAGTTCCGCAGTGGCAGCCGCCTTCGCGTGTTTCAGTCATAATTCTTTCACCCCCACACCCTTTCCCGATACCACTTGGTAATCACATATTTCACGCCCTTGCGCACTTTCATCCCGTGATGAAGCGTTGCGGGGTTGAGTGAGCCATCCTCGCGGTGATTGTCCCAGCACACCAGTCTGCCGGTCTCTGGTTGGAAGGTCTTTTTCACCACTTTGAAGCGCGTCGCTCCGCCTGCCTCCACCTCGTCCAGATAGATCATGAAGGTCCAGGTGCGGTTGCCTGCGGTGCTGCAATATTTGGCGAAATCCGCGCCGTTGGGCTCGAAGAAATCGGTGTGCGGTTTGAATTCCTGCCCCTCGGCATAGCGTTGGCCTTGCACGGGTTCGCCATGCGCGGGGTTTATGGCATTCAAAGCAAACAATCGCGCTTCCAGATCCTGCACGGCGGGTTCGCTGGCATCGAGATCGCATGTCTCGCTGGTACGGAAGTAATTGTCGCCGTCGCTGTCCGCGATGGTCGAGGGGCGGCGGTTCTTGTCGATCAGGCGAATCAGCTCTCCGCACAGCTCGGGCGGGAGGAAATTGGGACAGTCGAGCAGAGTGATACGCGGCGAGGGCACTTGCCGCATCCCGGCGTGGCGCATCAGGATGGCGGCACGGGTCTCGCCTGCATTCGGTGCCAGATTCGGTGTGGCTGTCGACATGAGCCATTTGATAGAACGCGCGGCGACCCAAAAAAAGGGGCCGCGTAACAATCTTTCGCAGAAGGGGCGTGTGCGCACTTTTTGCTTTGCAACTTGGCTTGCTTGTGCAATTGGCTCGCTCCCGCGCCGCAAGCCGCTTGACCGGCAGGCGCAGGTCCCTACAGCCGCGCATCTTGGCATGTGTTGCTGTTGGTGTGGCGATCGTAGCTCAGTTGGTTAGAGCGCCGGTTTGTGGTACCGGAGGTCGGGGGTTCAAGACCCCTCGATCGCCCCATTTCCTCCAGCATGCTGTCGACAGTTTTTATGAGGGCAGGGCTGTTATGTCGGCATTGTGGACCGAACCCGATTGGGACGAGCATGAACGCGTCGAAGTTGTGCATGACCGCGCATCCGGCCTGACTGCGATTATCGCCCTGCATTCGACACATCTTGGCCCTGCTGCGGGTGGCACGCGTTTCTGGCATTATGCGGAAGCTTCTGGCGCCATGCGCGATGCGCTGCGCCTGTCACGCGGGATGAGCTTCAAGAACGCTATGGCTGGCCTGCCTATTGGTGGCGGCAAAGCTGTTGTGCTGCTCGACAAAAACGGCACCAAAACGCCTGAAATGCTCGCCGCCTTTGGTGATGCGGTTGAGGGCATGGGCGGACGCTATGTGACGGCAGAAGATGTCGGCGCGACTGTGGCGGACATGGTGGCTGTGGCGAAGCGCACTTCGCATGTTTGCGGTCTTCCAGCTGAAGAGGGTGATGCGGGCGGCGATCCCGGGCCATTTACCGCCATGGGTATTTATCTCGGCATCAAGGCTGCGGTGGCGCACAAGCTGGGCAAGGATTCGATGCAAGGCGTGCGCGTCGCAGTGCAGGGGTGCGGTTCTGTCGGCGGCGGCGTTGCGCGGCTGCTCGCGAAGGATGGGGCCGATCTGGTTGTGTCCGATATCGACGCGCGCCGGGCGCAGGAACTGGCCCGCGAAGTCGGCGGAGAGGCGGTCGAATCCGATCTCGTGATTGGCACGCAATGCGATGTCTTCAGTCCCAATGCACTGGGCGCAATTCTGGACGATGAAGGCATTGCCCGGCTCGATTGCGCTATCGTCGCGGGCGGCGCGAACAACCAGCTCGCGCGGCCCGAGCATGGCAAGCTGCTGTATGAGCGCGGCATTCTCTACGCGCCCGATTACGTCATCAATGCTGGCGGCATCATAAATGTCAGCTTGGAATATCTGTGCCGCCAGAAGGGCGAGCCTTGCGATATCAACGAAGTGCGCCAGCGAATCGCGCAGATTCCCGGTCGCTTGCAGGCGATCTGGGATGCCAGTGGGGCGGAAACGCGCCCGTCCAATGAAGTTGCCGATGCGATGGCGAAGGAACTGATCGGACGCGGGTAATCCGGTGCGCTGCGATTACCGGTCACTGGACCTAAGCGAAGGCTTGTCGCCCGCCGTGCCACCTGCCAAAGGTTACGCCAGCTAATTGCCCTGATCTGACGATGCATATTTACGCCAATCCCGCCCGATTCTTACGGATCGCGAAGTGGCTCACCCCGCTCCTGCTGGTGAGCGGGCTGGTTGTCACCGGCGCGGCCCTGCTATGGGGCTTTACGCAGGCGCCGCCTGACCGGCTGATGGGCGATACGGTGCGCATCCTGTTCATTCACGTTCCCACTGCCTGGCTGGGAATGGGCGGCTGGACCGCGATTGCCATTGCGAGCTTTGTGGAGCTTGTCTGGCGTCACCCGCTTGCCGCCATTGCCGCACGCGCGGCGGCTGTCCCCGGAGCGATGTTTGCCGCGATTTGCCTTGCAACGGGTTCCATCTGGGGCCGCCCAACCTGGGGCACCTGGTGGGTGTGGGACGGCCGATTGACGAGTATGCTGGTGCTGCTGTTTCTCTATTTCGGCTATATCGCGCTGTCGTCTTCCTTGGCGCGAGAAGGGCAGTCGAGCCGTATTGCGGCGATTTTCGGTTTGGTGGGCGCGATCAATGTGCCGATTATCAACCGTTCGGTCGTTTGGTGGAATTCGCTTCACCAACCGCCCAGCATCACGACCGGCGGCAGCGCGATCGACCCGGTTTTCCTGTGGCCCCTCCTCGCTGCGGTGGTCGGTTTTTCACTTCTTTTTGGCGGCGTGGTGCTGGCGCGGATGCGCATCATTCTCGCCGATACTCAGGCCGAAGCGCGTTTGCGGCGCATGGCCCAAAAAGCCGAGATGAATGCGGATGTGCAGGCCGAAGGATCGGTGTCGTGACAGAATCGCCCGACCAGATGCTGTTCGTCTATGCCGCCTATGGCTTGAGCGTGATCGGCACACTTGCCTTGGTGGCGCAGAGCTGGTTCGCCATGAAAGCTGCCGAGGCACGGCGGGATAGGGCCAAAGGCAAATGAGCACGCGTATCAAACCCAAACACCAGCGGCTGGCGTTACTGCTGATCGCGCTGGCCGCGCTGATCGGAGCGACTCTGCTCGCGATCTACGCCCTGCGTGATCAGGCGAGCTATTTCTACGTTCCTGCAGAAATCGCGGCCGATCCTCCCGCGCCGGGGCAAGCCATCCGCCTTGGCGGCATGGTGGAGAACGGCTCGATCGCGATGCAGGCGGATGGGGTGACAGTAGAATTTGTCGTCCATGATGGGCAAGCGCGTGTTCCCGTCACCTTCAATGGCATTCGGCCCGCGCTGTTTGTCGAAGGCTCTGGCGTGGTGGCAGATGGCCGCATGGATGCGGACGGAACCTTCGTCGCCGACCGACTGCTCGCCAAGCATGACGAGAACTACACGCCGCGCGAATTGGAAGGCATGACGACCGCGCAAATGCGTGAGGAACTTCAGGATACGGTTGAGTGATTGCAGAAATTGGTCTCGCTGCCCTATGGCTTGCCGCCGCGCTCGCCGCGCTGCAATTGCTCGCCGGTTTCGCTGGCGCACGTGCTGCGGATGGCAAGGCTGAGCTTGCGGCGCTGGCGCGCCCGGCAGCGACCTTGCAGGCGGTGCTGTGTGCTGTGGCCTTCCTCGCGCTGCTCTATGTGTTTGCGATAACCGATCTCTCGGTGCGGCTGGTTGCGGTCAATTCGCATTCGATGAAGCCCTTTATCTTCAAGCTGTCGGGCGCATGGGGCAATCACGAAGGCTCTATGCTGCTGTGGGTTACAGTAATGGCGATGGCTGGCGGGTTGATTGCCCTGATCGAGCGCCGCCTGCCCGAACGCACCATGATGGCGACCTTGTGCGCGCAGGCTTTCGTAGGGCTGGGCTTCTACGCATTCCTGCTGCTCAGCTCGAACCCGTTTGAGCGGCTCGCGGAAGTGCCCGCAGAGGGCAATGGCCTCAATCCACTGTTGCAGGATATCGGTCTCGCCTTCCATCCGCCCACGCTTTACATCGGCTATGTCGGCCTGTCGGTCGCGTTCAGCTTTGCCGTTGCGGCGCTGCTTACGCGCAATGTGACGCCCGAATTTGCCCGCGTGATGCGTCCATGGGTGCTGGGCGCGTGGATTTTCCTCACCATCGGCATCACCGCCGGATCATACTGGGCCTATTACGAGCTGGGCTGGGGTGGCTGGTGGTTCTGGGACCCGGTAGAAAATGCCAGCCTGATGCCGTGGCTCGCGGCGACTGCGTTGCTGCATTCGGTCAGCGTGCTGGCGGCGCGCGATGCCTTGCGCACCTGGACAATCATGCTGGGCGTGATCGCTTTTTCGATGAGTATGCTCGGCACTTTCCTCGTGCGATCAGGCATCTTGACCAGCGTTCACGCCTTTGCCGTCGATCCGGAGCGGGGCAGCTTTATCCTCGCCCTGTTGGCACTGTATATTGGCGGCGCGCTGGTGATTTTTGCCTTGCGCGCCCATACGATTTCGGAGGGTGAGCGGTTCAATTTGGTCAGCCGCGAAGGCGCGCTGGTGGTGAACAATATCGGCCTGTCTGCCATTCTGGGTATCGTGCTGCTTGGCACGCTCTATCCGCTGCTGACCGAGGCATTTGACGTGCGCGTGTCGGTTGGCCCGCCCTATTTCAATCCGGTCAGCGCGATCTTCTTTCTGCCGATGATGGTCGTGCTGATGGTTGGCCCGCTACTGCGTTGGCGTAGAGATGAATTTTCGCGCATTATCAAGCCTGTGGCACTGGTTGCGGCGATTGTGATAACCGTGCTGATCCGCGTTGCCATCGTCAATGATATCAGCATCCTGTCCATGCTTGGACTGGCGTTCGCCGCCGGACTGGCGGTTGCCAGCTTTGCGCCGCTGTTCAAGCGCGCATTGCACCGCACGCCGCTGGCGATCTGGGGCATGTGTATCGCCCATTTTGGCATCGCAGTCGCTTTGTTCGGCATGGCGGCGGACACGGCTTTCCAGCAGGAGCGGCTGGTCGCGACCAGCGTGGGGGATGTCGTCGAAGTAGGGCCGTGGACCGGGCGGCTCGACAGTGTGAAGGCCGTCGCCGGGCCGAACTGGACGGCGATGCAGGCCAATATGTTGCTCTCCTACAATGGCGGGCCAGAGCTTGAGGCGCACCCGCAATCGCGCAATTTCTGGACTCCGCAGATGGAAACAAGCGAGGTGGCGCTGCTCACCCGCTGGAACGGTCAGCTCTATGTCGCGGTCGGCAATCAGGCAGAGGATGGCCGCTGGCAACTGCGTCTGTGGTGGAAGCCGTTCGTGACCTTCATCTGGTATGGCGGATTGCTGATTGCATTGGGCGGCGGTCTGGCGCTGGTCGGGCGCGTGGTGGGTGATCTGCGCCGCCGTCGGCAAGCTGCCGAAGGCTTCGATGACGAGGATCTCGATGATGCTTCAGAGACGGTGCCAACCGCATGAGACAGCTGCGCATCACCCTTTGGATTATCGTTGTGCTGGCAGCGGGCCTGTTCGGCCTGTTCGCCTATCAGCTCACCCAGCCCAAAGATGATTCTGTCCGCAGCGCGATGATTGGCGAGCCATTGCCGCAATTCGATTTGGAACCTGCATTCGAAGGCAGGCCCGGCCTTGCCTCTACTGATTTCGCGAATGGCGAACCACAATTGCTCAACCTGTTCGGTAGCTGGTGCATCCCTTGCCGCGTAGAGGCGCCGCAGCTTGAAGCGCTGGAACGCGCAGGTGCGACGATCCATGCGATTGCTCTGCGTGACCAGCCGCAAGACGTTGCGCGCTTTCTGGAAATTTACGGCAATCCCTTTACCCGCATCGGGCGCGATGACATTTCCGAGATACAATTTGCGCTAGGCGCTTCTGGCGTCCCCGAAACATTTGTAATCGATGGCAGCGGTCGCATTGCCTATCAGCACATCGGCGTCATAACGGAGCGGGATGTGCCGATCCTGTTACAGGAATTGCAACGCGCGGGGAGCGGATCATGAACCGGCTGGGCCGCTACCTATCTTCGATGGTTCTGGCGATTGCGGTGCTGGCGATGCCTGTCACGCTGATTGCACAATCAACGATGCCGCCGGCACCCTACGCCTATACGCAGCTTGATGATCCGCAGCAGGAAGCCGTAGCGCGCGAATTGATGGAGACGCTGCGCTGCCTGCAATGCCAGAGCCAGTCGATCGCTGACAGCGATGCTCCTGTTGCAGGCGATATGCGGCATCAGGTTCGCGTGCGGATTGCCGCAGGAGAACACCCCGATGAAGTGCGCGCCTATCTGATTTCGCGCTACGGTGATTATATCAGCTATGATCCGCAGATCAGCACGACGACATGGCCGCTGTTTGCAGTGCCAGTGGTGCTGTTGCTGCTGGCCGGGTTGGTGATGTGGCGGCGTCTTGGCCGCAAGGGCGAGGCGGCGACATGATCTGGCTGCTCGTCGCGCTCCTGGCGCTGATCGTCTTTGCCATCGCGGCCTTTGCCTTCCGGCTTGATCGTGCGCTGTGGTCCAGCTTTGCCGCTGCGCTTGCCTTTGGTCTCGCCGGCTATGCCTGGCAGGCCAGTCCAGATTTGCCCTCCGCGCCCAAATCTGCCGAAACCGGCCGCCAACAGAGTGATTTTGACATTGTCGCGCAGCGGCGTGAGTTTATCGCGGATAGAGAGCGCAGCCGCGCCAATTTGCTTGTCACTGCCGATGGCATGGCGCGCATGGGACGATTTTCGGATGCGGCTGAGTTCCTGAACGGGATCACGCAACAAAACCCGCGCGATTTCGAGGCGTGGTTGGCGCTGGGCAATACTCTGGTCGAACATGCCGATGGCGCGCTGACTGCACCTGCGCTCTACGCCTACCGTCAGGCGGCCACGCTGGCCCCTGAGCATCCTGGGCCGGGCTATTTCCTCGGCGTCGCGCTGATCCGGCAGGGACGTTATATGGAAGCGCGCGGTATCTGGGCAGAGGCGCTGGCCAACGCACCTGAAAATGCCGCTGGCAGGGCCGGGCTGGAAGAACGCTTGCGGCGGCTTGATGCGATGTTGGGAGCGGCGAGCGATCCCACTGCGGAGCAGAGCGCCTCTCCAGCTGAAGCAGGCGAGTAGCCAATCGTGCGTCGGACATTGTTGCTAGGCCGGTTATGCGCTGCTATCGCGCCCGCTTCGTCGTAGGGCGAGTAAGCGAAATGGGCCCCAAATCCATATGAGCGCAGCCACACAGGATCGCGATTCGGCCAAGTTGAAGCTGGCAGCCGGTGCCATTGGCATCGTCTTCGGCGATATCGGCACGAGTCCGCTTTACGCGTTCCGCGAAACCTTTGTCGGGCCACACCCCCTGCCAATCGACGATATGCATATTCTGGGCGTGGTCAGTCTGATCTTCTGGTCGATGACGTTGGTGGTGGCGATCCAATATGTCACCATCCTGATGCGTGCAGATAATAACGGGCAGGGCGGAAGTCTGGCGCTGGTGGCGCTGCTTTCCCGCAGCATCGGCAAGAGCAATTACGGGTGGCTGATCGTGCTGCTGGGGGTTTTCGCGACCGCGCTGTTTTACGGCGATTCCATGATTACCCCTGCCATTTCGGTTTTGTCC
>Ga0209121_10001807_pt1 | contig 22328 bp, 17 predicted proteins | sample Cruoilmetagenom3_FD_187292 | JGI IMG/M metagenome (GOLD analysis project Ga0209121, IMG submission 187292) | Oil polluted marine microbial communities from Coal Oil Point, Santa Barbara, California, USA - Sample 3 (SPAdes) (version 2) | ecosystem: Environmental > Aquatic > Marine > Oil seeps ... | reverse complement strand
TGTGGATTCCCGCTTTTGCGGGAATGACAAATTGTGTTATGTTGTTGTCATTGAGCGACTTACTGTTTTACTCGGTTCAAAAACGGTCAGTTTGAGTAACAATATTATTGATTCGGCCGCAAGTGCTGCTACAATTTCCGTTCGGATCGATATCAGCACCCCGGTTTGATTCGCATAGCCGGGGCCGCAGAGCCTGGTTTTGAATTGGTGGTTTGTAGTTTTAATTATGGATTGCAGTCCCACAGGGGACGCCTTACGGCGGAGTTGCAAGGATGGTTGTTTTGGTAGGAATTGATGAGGCTGGTTTCGGGCCTATCCTCGGGCCGTTGGTCGTATCATCAAGCACTTTTTCCCTTCCGCATAATCTTCTGAAATCCGACCTGTGGCAGGTTTTGAGCAAAAGCCTCGGCAACAGGCGAAAACGGCTTGCGGGCAGATTACTCATTGTCGATAGTAAAAAGGCTTACAGCAGAGCTCTGGGAATCGGGCATCTCGAACGGACTGTCCTGTCGACCTTGAAATGCCTTGGTAAGGAGCCGGCGACGTTGACGGAGCTTCTGGAACTGTTGTGTCCGAGTTGCCTCGAACGGTTAAGTGACTATCCCTGGTATAAGGATATCGAGGATCATTGTCTTTCGACCGACCTCGCCGATAAGGAAATTGCCTCGGCGGTGCTCGCCGATGACATGGCCTCGAACGGCATCGAGCTGCTCGATCTGCAAAGCTGCTGCCTGGATGTTGCGTACTACAATAAAATGGTGGCCGCCGTGAAGAACAAGGCTAACGTTCTTTTCACCGCCACCTCATATCTGATAAAGAGGGCTTACGATAATTTTGCGGGCGATGATTTGCAAATTATCGTCGACAGGCAGGGCGGGCGGGTTCACTATCGTAAGAATCTCCAGCGGATGTTCGGCGATATGGAATTGAAGATTCTCCGCGAGAGCCCGGCGACCAGCAGCTATGAATTGCAGGCCGGCGGCAAGAGTATGCGTCTGCATTTTGTGGTCGGTGGTGATAAGCAGTTTTTGCCGGTTTCGCTGGCATCGATGGTGAGCAAATATCTAAGGGAGCTTCTAATCGGCAGCATAAACCGCTATTTCGCCGGCCTGGCTCCCGACTTGAAACCGACTGCGGGGTACTGGAAGGACGGTTTGCGTTTTATCGAGGAAATAAAGAACATTCCACACGTTCAGTTCGATAACGAACAGTTGATTCGCTCCCGTTGATAGCGACTGATAACCGGTGTATAATATAGGACCAAAAGGTGGACTTTGGTTCCCTCCTCGATACTGTTGCGCTTACATCTGCTCGATCTGTTCGGTGAGCAGGCGAATGTAACGGTTTTCTTCTTTAATAATCTTATCGATCGTATCTTTGCTGGCCGGGTCGCGGGCAAAGTCCTTCAATCCGCGATAGAAGAAGATGGCTTCTTTTGACCGTCTGATAGCGTCCTTCAGTATCTCCTGTTTACTTTCCCGGTCGGGTGGCCCTTTTAGCGAGCCCGGTGTGGTCGCAAATACGGCGAGGTCAGCCATTACATCCGGATTTGACAGAACATAGTTATCAGGATCGAAGGTGCCGAATTCGCCGGTTTGTTCGGAAAAGCGTTTTCTCCTCTGCGCGAGAATCTTTTCGTGCCTGGCTTTCCACGTGGCCATTTGGTAGCAGGCATCACGAACTTCCATGTCATCGAACAATTCGGCCATCTTGAGGTAAAACTTGGCGCCGTTGTGTTCGATCTTTTCGGCTATTTGGAGAATCTCAAAGACGTTAAATTTAGTCTCCATTGCTCCACCTTCCAAAAAAGCCTTTACTTTCCTGATATTCCGTATGCGCTCGACAGATAGTTGCCATTCCTGCTGCAGGCGTAAACTTGTCCCCGCAAAAGCGGACCGCAAAAGCTGTTGAAAGCGCCGATTCCCTCATAGACTGCTAAATGTCAAATTCTCAAACCACAGGTGGCAGAGCAGAACACTGCTAAGCCTTTATTATTAAAATACCAAAATCGTCCTGTAAATTCAATCACATCAGTATAGTTTTTTATAAAATTATCCACTAACTTTAAGAACTGCGGCGGCGCGGAGTTTGGAATTCTTAATCGATTCGAGCACTTCGTTGGCCCGGCTCAGCGGGAATTCCTCGATCGTGGGGACTATGGGTATTTTGGCTGCCAAAGGTAAAAATTCTTCCGCATCCTGACGCGTAACGTTTGCGACCGACTTTATTTCTTTTTCGAGCCAGAGGTATTCGGCATAATCGAGCGGGGGCACGGGTGTTTCTTTACGAATGGCGTTTATTATCAGCCGGCCGCCCCTTTCCAGAACGCCGAGGGCGTCTCGCACGCACTCTCCCACCGGCGTAAAATCCATAATCTTGTTCGGCTTCTCAGGCGGTTTCTCGCCGGATAGGCCAGTCCAGACGGCGCCGAGATTTTTGGCTAATTCTGCATGCTGTGCTGTTTTGGTAAAAACGAAGACAGGGCTGCTGGGGAACTTGTATTTGATTATCTGGATCACAATGTGGGCCGAAGCACCGAAGCCGATTAGGCCGATTTTTTGGCCATCGGTTATATCTGCGAGCCGGAGCGTGCGATATCCGATTACGCCGGCACATAAAAGCGGAGCGGCCTGTGAGTCTGAGAACCGTTCGGGGATCGAGTAGGCGAAATCTTCGCCGATAACCGTGAATTCGGCGTAGCCGCCGTCGGCATCTTTGCCGGTCCACTTTGCATGGCCGCAGAGGTTTTCGCTGCCCGTTCGGCAGAACTCGCATTGGCCGCAACTGGAAAAAAGCCATGTGATTCCCACCCGGTCGCCGATTTGATATTTCGTTACGGCTTTGCCCTTATCGACGACCTTCCCCACCACCTGGTGGCCGGGGACGATTGGCGATTTTGTTGGCTTTAGCCGGCCTTCGACTTCATCGAGGTCGGTATGGCAGGCACCGCAAACCGAGACTTTGACCAGGATTTGACCGTCGTTCGGCGTGGGCACCGGTAAATCAACAGGCTTCAAAGGCTTCTCATCTATCGGTGAGTGTTTATCAAGAATCATCGCCTTCATTTTGAGGTTTCCCGCTTGAGCTGGTTTGCAAAGACTTCGTAACTGTCCCGGCCGAACAGGCAGAAGGCAACCCTTTGGAGGCCGGTTTGGCCTTTGAGATAATCGATGGTTGTTCGGAGCATTATTTCGGCGCACCGCCCGATGGGAAAACCGAAAATGCCCGTGCTGATTGCCGGGAAGGAAATGCTCTTTAGATTATTTTCATCGGCTGTTTTAAGGGAGTTCAGTGTTGCGTTTTTGAGCTTCTGGTCCTCATCTCCTTCGCCCATACGAGGCCCGACGGCGTGAATGACGTGTTTTGCTTTCAAATTGCCGCCGGTTGTTATTACGGCGCCGCCCACAAATGTCCCGCCTATTTTGTCGCATTCGGCCTGGATTTTCGGTCCGCCTTTACGCCTGATTGCTCCTGCGACCCCGCCGCCCAGAACCAGCCGTGCATTGGCGGCGTTAACGATGGCATCGGTGTCCATTTCGGTAAGGTCACCGTCCAGCAGTTCCAGAACGCGATTTTCAATCTTGACTTTCATCTTATCTTAAACGGCGGATTATTAGAAAATCACACTCCTGTCGGTAACTAATTTATCCACTTTATCCATCAGGACACCCTCTCCGGACGGTTTTGCCTTATCTTTTGCATCTTTCTTTTTCACTATTTTCTTCTTTTGTGTTTTGCTGGCGGATTCGGCCTTAATTTTGGCTTTTATGCCGGCGAGCTCGGCCTTGATGTGTGCGATTTCCCGGGCGGCCTCGGCTTTAACTTTCGCTAACTGCTCTGCGTGTGATTCGGTTTTTTCTCGCAGTTCCTTTTCGAGCTTTGCTCGTTTTTCCGTTTCGGTTTTGGCCTTCTTTTCCGCCTTTGTTCTTAGTTTTACTTCGGCTTCGGCCTTTGTCTGGGCGATGGCTCTTGCGCGGCTTTCTGCCTTTGCTTTTTCTTCGGCTCCGGCTTTTATCTCGACATAGGTTCTGGCCTTTTCTTCAGCTTCGATTCTGTGTCTTGCCTCGATTTCTGCTTTTAGTTTCTCTTCAGCCTCAGCTTTCGCCTCGGCATAGGACCGTATTTTTTCTTCGGCCCTGGCCAATGCTTCGCTGTAAGCCTGCGCATTTTCTTCGGCTTTGGATTTTGCTTGTTGTTCGGCTTTAACTCTTGCCTGTGTTTGGGTTCCTGCTTTTTGTTTCGCACTGACGATTAGCTGTGCTTTGGCATCGAGCCTTTGTTGTGCATCGGAATCACTGATGTCCTGCTCGCCGGGCTTGAAAAACAGCGGCTCTTTAAATTGGATTGCAATACGATTCACCTTGCTGCTCAGATTATCGACCCGGCAGACGCGTCCGGTGCGATTGAAAAAAACCGTGTCGAAAGAATCTCGCGAGTCAAAGTAGGGGACGCCGAAGTGTGTTGTTATCGATTGGTCCGGATGCGGACAGTTTTTATCGGCGTGGTAAAGTAACGCCATACCTTTACTGGAGACGTCCGCCATCTGGCCGGTGAAAGATTTTTGCTTCGGAGTTCCGGCGAACCGGGCATGCCAACGATAACGCAATCTTTTTTCTGCTCTTTGCTCGTCGGTTTTCTCCATTTTTAACACCGCAGGAATTTTTCCGTACAATCTTAAACGGAATCGCTACATAAAATTCACAAGGCCGGCAAGAACTTACAATGCCGCCAAAACAGCGCTTGCAAACAAAGTCCGAAAATAGCCCGAAAAAAGCCGAAGGTCAAGACAAAAATCTGCCAGGTTATTTGTCTGAAACGACAATTTTTTGGCCGGAGCTGCCCGAGCATATCGAGGCCGCAGTCACGGCGTTAATCCAAACGTATAACCCGGAGAAAAAGTCATGCTGTATCGGATACTCCGAAGATAATGTAGGTCCAATAACATTGACGTTAGGACATGTGTTAATTAGGTAATGCAAGCGGCGCGGGGACATATCGAAATTGCAGCATAATAAAGCATGGATTCTCCAGTGAGCTTTTATGAAGGCACGGACATTATTCCGCGAAATCTAATGCGGCTCATCGTAAACGTTATAAACTTGATCGAGGAAGCTTGAGGAAGCTTATCACTGTTAATAGCCTTGCCGGCATAAATTTAGATCAGCTTGTATCCAAGGTATATTAATATGAACACACAAACAGTGATAATGTTGATGATGAAATAATTTATTCTCGCCATTTTCTTCTCCCCCCGTTATCATATCAGTATTATATTATATGTATTATACACTTTTTGGCATTTAAAGTCAAGATATTTCTCATCTTTATTTCTCATCATTCGAATCGGGTTTTGCCGATAAAACTATCTACAGTTGTTGGGGAGCCTTTCAAAAAGGAAGGTCTGATAATTAGATGTTCGAACCTGAATGTCAAAATATAGATTGCCCGGAATGCCTTCGCGGGACAGTATATTTTGACCGTGAAATCGGTTACTATTGCATGTTGTGCGGCCACGAATTCAGTACCGACGACATGGAAATGCTAATTGAAAAGATTGCATTAACTTCGCGTTCGATGCAGCAGCCGGATCAAAGCCCCAAGACTCCGATTGTGGAAATCAAAGAATTGCCTGCCCGGAAGGAAAAGGTTAGGCACGTCAAACGCGATGTTATCGGACGTAAGAAGCCCGAGCAATAGGCATCCTTATTGCACCAAACGATTAACCGCCATTTCAAATCACTGTTACCATATCGAGCAGGCCGGTTCGAACTTTGCCGATGGGTGTGTATTATAATTGGTCGAGATGAAGTTATCGGGCGTGAGTAGCTGGATTTATTTTCTTAGGATTGGCCGGTGGGTGATTGTCTAATCGGTTTTTTCCTTTGTATCGCTTAAAGGCTTGTTCTGTTTGTAGAGTTCGATTCGCCTGGTGATTTGCTCGGTGATCTGTTTGTTGCCGCCGGCCTGAGCGAGCTCGAGGGCCTTCCCAGCAGACACAATGGCATCCTGAAACCGGCCGATTCCGGCGTATGCCGTTTCCAAATTGATAAACGCATTTATATTCTTCGGATCGAGATACACTACCCGCGACCAGTGCGTGACGGCTTCATCGAGCTTTCCCTGACGGGCCAGCGCCACGCCGAGATTGTATAGCGCATCTACGAAATCAGGCTTCAAACGCACCGCCTCCGAGAGATGTTTGATTGCCTGATCCATCATTTCCTGTGTGGCATAGGCTTTGCCCAGGTTGTGGTGCGTGCCGGCGTCATCCGGTTTAAGCTCAACGACCTTCGACCAATGCCTGACGGCCTCGTCGAATTTTCCCCGGCGAAACATTGCCTGGCCGAGGTTGTAGTGCGCATCGACATAATTCGGGTTGAGCCGTATCGCCTCGTACCATTGCCCGACGGCCTGGTCGAACTTTCCCTGGCCGGCCAATGCCACGCCGAGACTGTAGTGCGCCTCGGTGTAGTTCGAGTCAATAGCTATCGCCTCGGACAAATGGATTTCGGACTCCGCAAATTTTCCCTGGCGCTGGAAAATGTATGCCATAGTGTAGTGGGCTTTGGCGCTCTTTGGATTCATCTGCAGTGCCTTTCCGGATGCCCTCATTGCGCCGTCGAAATCATCGGACCTGAGAAACTCGTTTGCTGCCCTGATAAAAGAATAGTCATCCAGAAACCGTTCGTTAATTTTTTTGATTGCGGAAGGCCCGGCGTTGACGAATTCCGGTATATTGGCGGCTCTGTCCGGGCTGGTGAACCGTTCGAGCAGGACAGCAGGGCTGCTGCGTCCTTGTTCATTTATATGGGTGAGAAAAAGCTGCGTATAGGCCGAATTTGCCTTCGATGAAAATACCAGCCACTTTCCGTTCGGCGAGAAGCTGTGCCATGAATTCATACGGTTAGTGTTGCATTGCAACTTTCTGGCCCGGCCTCCCTCGGCCGGTATGATGTAAAGCTCGCTGTCGGGCTGCAGAAGCATGAAACTTTTGGCCTTGCAGAACACGATCCATTTGCCGTCCGGCGAGTATCTCGCGAAGAAGTTGCTCATCCCGTTGTTGGAAGCCCCTTCGAGCGGTTCCGGCGTGCCGCCTTCACCATCATTAAAAGGGATCCTGTACAGATCGAACAGGAATAGCTTTCCCTCTTCGAGGAATTCCCTGCAATTTTCGGGACTCAGCAGCACCTTGCCCTGTGCATCTGGAATTTTGAGGCTGTATGCCTCGCTTCTGGCAAAAACGATATATTTGCCGTCAGGGCTCCAGGCAGGATTGCTCTGGACGTATTGCGGGTCATCGGCCCCGGGCAATTCCCTGAAGGTGTCTGTTTGTCTGTCGTATACGGTAAGAATGCCCTTGCACGGAAAGAACAACTGGGAGAAAGCCAAATCCGGTTTGGGAACAAACACGGACCTATCCCTTACTGTGCTGATTACGAATTTGCCGTCGGGTGATACCTGCGAAAGCAGTCCGAAGGTCTCTTCGTTGTCGTCCCTTTTGTAATCGCTCCAGGTGATAATCGAGCTCTTGTCCAGAACCATTTGTTCTTCGACGCGGGCAATCGTATACGAACCTTTATCATTGGCGTAGTCCACGTCCATGCCAAGCGTTTTTCCATCGGCGGAAAACGAGTGACAATTTCCGCAGACCGGCAAATTTTCCATTACGACCGGGGGCTGCTGCGGCGATGAGATATCGCCGAAACGCCAGCGGATGCGCGAAGGATCTTTGACGGCGTCGATAAAGGGCAGGTTTACCTCGCGATAAAACAAAGGGGCGCCAACTTCGTCTTTGGATGTCTTGATTGAGATCCGATCTGACGATAGAATTTTTTTCGGCTCCGAACGGCGGACGCCTATTACGGTGACGTGCGCTTCTTTTTCGAGTGACCGCTTCTTTATGACCTCCCAAGTTTCCGTATCGGGCGACCACTTCTGCTCGCCGGTGAGAAAATTCATACGCTTCCTGCTGTCCTGAAACTCAATCGTGACGAGCCATGTGTCCGATCCGGGATCGTTGTCTTCCCAGCAGAAGAGCGGAGGAACAATTACCGGCGGGAAAAGCGTATCGTTAAGCGGATAGCTTATTGTCAATCCGATATATCGGGCTTGGTTCTGATAGGCCGTCAAAATATCTTCTGCGCGGAATTCGGGCTTGTGTGGAATGATGAATACGACCGCCGCAATAGCGGCAGCCACTGCCGTGATGCCCATAACCGGATGTATTACTGTTTTGCGCATAGGCTCTCAAAGAACGCAGGCCTTTCCCGGGTCGCTTACCCGGAGGTTGCTCAAGTGCGATTCCCATACACACGGTTTTGCAACATTCCCGAAACTTCCGATTCATTATACCCAGCTTGTCACAAAACGTATATGTTATTGTGGTAAGTACGTATTTTCATGCGAGAGAGTCCCTGCCGGTATGCGGATAGAATTACAGCAGGCGGCAGGGGGGCAAATCAGGTCACTGTGAACTAATTACGGTGATTCTCCCAAGGTGTGTCACGTCAGGTTTGTCTCAGATTGAATAAAAAAAGGCCCTGGAACAACCAGGGCCGGAACCAAACTTTTTATTGGAAAGATATTATAAAATTATTGTAACCTTTTTTTATTGCTTTGTCAAGAGAAAAATCATTGTGATTGAGTCCAATAACTGATTCGAATCTGCTCTTTAGAACTTGCGTAATCAGGAAGATTCAGTTATATTTGCTTTTATTTTAAGGAGATTATATGAAGTTCGAAGAAAAAAAATCTTCCGGGCGGGAGAAAGACGAAGCAGCAATCGAACTTCTGAGACAGTTAACACGGAAGTTGTGCTCGAACGATATTACAACCGCCAGGCTTGCGGCTTTCAATCTGTCTTGGATGCAGGAGGATGGTTTGGCGATTCTCACGCAGGTATTGCTCGGCGACTTCTCAAGGACTTCCAAGAAGGCCGCGGCATACGGACTGAGGAGTATGAAGGGCAGGATGAAAAAACCGGCTTTGGAGGTTCTCCAGCAGGGGCTGAAACAGCGTGACCGCACCACCAAAGCGGCATGTATTAAAGCCCTGTCTCTGATTAAAGGCGATGCTGCGAAAAAAGGTGGTTCTAAACAGGGCCGTGGGTCAGGCAAGCCGAATATACAGGGAATTCAGAAGAAAAGCGCAGCCGCCGCGGAATCCACACTCAAAAGTGCACCTGCCGGCCGTATTGAACCGGATAAAAGCTAAAAAAATAGCCCCTGCTATAAGTACGCGACCGTAACAGGGGCTTGACCAGTAGCATCTGGCGTTTCTAATCAATAAAACTATAGTTATGTGCCACCATTGATGCTAAATGTAACGTTTTTTCTGCAAATCCACTATTAAGGCAGGGCGATAGCATAAGTTGCCGCTGATGACGAGCTTGTGTTTTAGTGGCCTGTCGGCCTGTCAGGATCGAGGGCCGGCAGCAGGTTGTGTCCATATAAATAAGCAGGCCGAGTGGAGGAGAGGGAAGAATCTGAACTCGGCCTGTCTCGGTTCCGTCCTATAATGAGTTTTACGCTTGGCTATGACCGCGTGTTCGGGGAAATAATGAGTTGCAGCGTAAAAACTGCGGTTTCTTCAATCGACACGAAACAGCAACAGGCGGCGGCCGGATTCGAACCGGCGAATAACGGTTTTGCAAACCGTCGCCTTAGGCCTCTTGGCTACGCCGCCAATCTGGATCAGCCTTGAGTTTACAATCAGTTAGTCCGGATTGCAATAAAATTCCCCATATAACTCATTATCCCAACAAATACGAGATTTTTTCAAAAATTGGGGAAATTTATATTAATATAGAGTCAAGTAGTGCGTCTTAATATATGGTGCACCGATAGCATAAGCATAACCAAGGTGAGTGTCCAGCTTTGGTCACAGCAGCAAGTTGCCAATCCCTTCCGGGTTTCGTGGTTTGCAAGGCCGAAAGAGAGTGGGAAGAGCGTTTTTGGACTGCTCAGAAAGCTACTCATGTAGCATGTATTGAAGATTGGCGCCGTTCCTCGGACAGGTTTGTGAGTCTTGACTAATAAAGAGCGATGTGAGTAGGAGTGAGAAAAGTTTTATGTTTCGTAGGTTTCCATTTGTGAAATTGGTATGTTGGGTTCTCGCAGCCGCCGTCGTGTTCGGCATCGCCGGCGCGTGCAGCACTGAGCAGTACAAAGCGGATGCTGACAAAGAAGTCTATCAGGTTATCGACAGCAAATGGCAGGACAGCTTCGGCCACAAGTCCAATTACATAATCAGCGATAGTAATATTCCTCCGTCGCCTGATGATATCCGGATTGAAAGAACCGTTCCGGCCTCAGGTGTTCTGAATCTCGCACAGGCGGTCGCCATGGCCACAGCGCACAACAGGGACTACCAAAGGCAGAAAGAACAGCTTTACCTGATGGCTCTTGATCTAACGCTGGCCCGGCACCAATTCGCACGCCAATGGTTTGGCACCGTGGACACGAGCTATATCAGAGACAGTGAAGACGAGCAAGTCGGCTATAATGCCGGCGTGGGTTTTAACCGGCTTCTGGCGGATGGAGCGCAGATCAGTACGAAAATCGCGGTCGATTGGGCGCGTTTTCTGACCGGTGACCCGCGGACCTCGTTAGGCTCGATCCTGAGCGCCGGCGTGACTCAGCCGTTGCTTCGCGGCAGAGGCCGGAGAGTCGTTCAGGAGAACCTGACGCAAGCCGAGCGGAATGCTTTATATCAGATACGCTGGTTCAACCGGTATCGCAAGACGTTTGTGGTCTCGGTCGTGGCCGCTTATTATGATGTTTTGCAGCAGGCCGATGCCGTAAACAACGCAAAGAACAGCTATGAAAGTAAGGTCGTGTCGAGGGAGCGTCTGGAGATGGAGGCTCAAGCGGGTCGTAAGGATATTTTCCAGGTGGACCAGGCCAGACAGAGCGAATTGGATGCGCGAGATAGTTACGTGCAGACCGAACGAAGGTATAAACAGCAACTCGATGAATTCAAGATAATGTTGTCGTTGCCGTCCCATGCCGAGGTCGAGTTAGACCAGAGTGAGCTGGAGGCGCTAAGAAAGATTGGTGTGACTGAACCCGAATATGCCCTGGATGAAGCGGTTGAGACGGCGTGGCTTTTGCGTCTGGACCTGGCCGACAGCAAGGATGCGGTTGAAGATGCAGAGCGCAAGATCATGGTTGCGGCCGACAATCTTGGCATGGAATTGAACCTGATTGGTAGCGCCGGAGTTAGCTCCACTGAGAGAACCAAAGTCGGCAGGCTGCAATTTCACCGGGGCACATACGCACTGGGCCTGGAATCGGATTTACCATTGGACAGAAAAGCCGAACGTAACGCGTATCGTGAGGCGTTGATAGCGTTGGAGCAGAGGCGGCGTGAATATGAGAATGATGTGGACCAGGTTGAACTGGACGTCCGTCAGGCCCATCGCCAACTGCTGGAGGCTGTGGAACGGTATGAAACCCAAAGAAACAGTTTAGAGTTGGCCGAAAAACGCGTTGAGAGCACTACGTTTTTACTGCAGGCAGGACGGGTGACCACTCGGGATTTGCTGGAGTCCCAGGATGCCCTGTTGGCCGCGCAAAATAACGTTACGGCCGTTCTGGTGGACTACGCAATCGAAAAGCTGAACTTCTTCCGGGACATTGGCGTTTTGCAGGTCAGGCCGGACGGAATGTGGGAGCAAAGCAGACCTGAGCATCAAACAGGTGCTCGTGATTTCTCGGTCAGTTCTGAAAGAATCCGGGACCAGTTTAGTATCCTGCGCCGAGTCGATTCCTTTGACTTTAACAAAATTCGGAGCGAAGTAGTGCATACGATGCCCGAGCAACAGCGAGTCAATGCGCCGAATCGGTTAGCTGCCGGAAAATACGGGGCCGATTGACGGAAACAGTAAGCATAATTGGCGACTATAATATGATAGAAGTAAAGAAGGCAAGAAGAGACGGTACAAGAGCAGGCGGCAGATTGGCATTTTCGAGACGAATGCTGTTGGTTTTCATTTGCATCGCCGCTGTTGTCTCTGTCGGTATGTTGCTGCTTTTGAGGAAGATACCAGGCGGTTCGGGCAGTTCAAATCCAGGCACCAGCTTATTCGCGGTCAAACGCGGCGATTTGACAATCAGCGTGACCGAGGGCGGTGATATAAAGGCAGTCAAGTCGGAACTCATTAGGTCTAAGGTTGAAGGCCGGCCGAGTATCGTCAACATCGTACCCGAAGGGACGTATATTAAGCCGGAAGATGTCAATAATTTGGTACTGGTGGAGTTGGATTCTTCGAATATTACCGAGCAGTTGCCACAAAGGCAGATTGACCTTTCCACTGCCGAGGCCAGCGCTACCGAGGCAAAAGAGGCCTATGACATTCAGGTAAAGCAAAACGAAAGTGATATTACCGCCGCCGAGCTGAAAGAGAAATTTGCCATGATGGATCTTCAGAAATATATCGGTGATACGGTTGCGAAAAAGTCGATTGAGAAGATAAACTCGGATCCGAATTCAGGTATTGATATGTCCTTGCTCCTTGTGGATGTTAACGATCCCAATTCCGGGTGCGAGGCTTCTCAGAAGCTGCGAGAGCTCACTGGCGCGATCACGTTGGGCCAGGAAAACTTTGAAAAAGCCGCCTACACATTAGACTGGACCATAAAACTTCGCGATAAAGAGTACGTGGCGGAAACAGAGCTTAAGAAAGATAGACTTGAGAAGAAGCGGCTTGGGATTGAAATGGAAAAGGCCAGGATTGCCTTGAGACTGTTCAATCTCTATGAGTTTCCGAAACAGGTCCAGCAGCTCCTGAGCGACTACAAAGAAGCCGGACTGGAATTGGAGCGGACTAAAGCCCGTGCGCGCTCACAGCTCGCTCAGGCCGAGGCAAAACGTTCCGGCGCCCAGGCAACGCTCATGCAGCAGCAGGAACGCTTGAAAAAGCTGCAGGAACAACTTGCGGCTTGCACGATTAAGGCACCCTCACCGGGCCAGGTCGTTTACTGGTCGAGCACGGAACGATGGACGAGGGTAAAAATCGAACAGGGAGCGGAAATATACGAAGGTTCCAGGATTATTTCGATACCTGATACGTCCAAAATGAAGGTCGAGATCAAGGTCCACGAAACGTGGATCGATAAGATCCAACTGGGTCAAAAGGCCGAGATAGCCGTTGCGGCCTTTCCGGACCAGATCTTCACAGGCGAGGTACTGAAAAAAGCTCCATTGGCGGATCAGACGAATTTTTGGGACTCTGATGTGAAGGTCTATGTGACGGATGTGAGCATCGACGGAACGCATGACTTCCTTAAGACGGGTATGACGGGCAAGGTCACCGTTATCATTGACAAGCTGGAGAATGTTCTCCATGTGCCGATACAGTCGGTCGTTACGGTGGATAAGAAGAAGGTGTGCTACGTTAAGACACCGAAGGGCTCAAAAAAGCGTGAAGTTGAGACAGGATTGTTTAACGACGATTTTGTTGAGATAAAGAGTGGTCTGGCTGAAGGCGAGAAGGTCTTGCTTAATCCGCCGCGATGGACTGCTTCAGAACCGGCCGAAGAAGAGGCGGAAGCTGAGCCAGAGCAGGTGGAGGAACAGAAGGGAACTGAGCCAGAGCCGGCGGAAGAACAGGTGGAAACTAAGCCCGAGCCGGAGAAGAAACAAGAGGAAGCGGCTATGTCGGTTAGCCGGCAGCCTGAGTGAGTCACGATGCGTTGGTTTAGTGTCAAAAGGACGGTAAAGTTGGGCATTAAGAGCCTTTGGCTTCACCGGCTGCGGTCGGTGCTGACGACGCTCGGTATCGTCTTTGGTGTCTGTTCGGTGATCGCCATGCTGGCCATAGGTGAGGGAGCCAGCCAGGCGACGCAGGAAGTCATTGCGCGACTCGGCAGCACTAATTTGATCATTGAGACGGTCGAGCCGCCTATGGAGCGGGCCGATACCGAGGAAGAAGTCATTTTCTCCTATGGCCTCACTTACAAGGACGCTGAATCAATTCGCAACACAATACCTGATGTGGATGTGATCGTCCCCATTCGCGAGATAGACCAGGAAGCACGATATCTTCATCGTAAGGCTGCTATAAGAGTCGTTGGCACTATCCCGTGGTACACGGAGGTCTCGCCCATTCACGTGATCAGCGGACGGTTTCTGAGCAGTACGGATTTCCATATGCAACGGACGGTGTGCGTTATCGATGAGCAGATTGTCGGGGAACTGTTTGCATTCGACAATCCAATGGGCAAAGATATTCAAGTCAAGGGCGATTTTTATCGGGTCATAGGTGTAACGGGGGCGCCGCCGTTGGGCAATGCGCAGAATGGTTTTGGCGATGCCCTGCCGGCCGAGATGACTTCGGACGGCTCGGCAGCGGGCAATGTATATGTGCCCTTGTCAACTGCCAGGGGCCGGTTCAGCGAAATGGACTTTAGCTTCAGCGGCGGCAAAGAAACAAGGCAAAAGGTGGAGCTGCAAAAAATCACTGTGAAAGTTCGCTCGCGCGAGCAAGTATTACCGATGCGTGAAGTTCTTGATACGCTGCTCGAACGCCTCCATGAAGAAAAGAAGGATTACCGTATCATCGCTCCGCTGGAACTGTTGCGCGAGGCGAAACAAACCCAGCGTATCTTCAGTATCGTTCTTGGTTCAATCGCTGCAATTTCACTCCTTGTCGGCGGCATAGGAATCATGAACATCATGCTGTCGACAGTCAGCGAGCGGACGCGTGAAATTGGCATTCGCCGCGCCCTCGGCGCTAAAAAACGCGATATCATCGTTCAATTCCTCTCAGAGACGCTTATCTTAACGCTATCCGGAGGGCTCCTGGGGATTATCTTAGGTTTTTCTATACCATTCTTTGTCACATATTTCGGTCATATGCCCACGGTGATCACGGGTAGTTCGTTGCTATTGTCCTTTGGCATCAGTGCCGCAGTGGGAGTAATCTTCGGCTTGTATCCGGCCTATCGAGCCGCCAATATGGATCCGATTGAATCACTCCGGCACGAATGAGTTTTTCCATCAATCCGGCTTATGAGCAATAAACTTCCATAAAGCTCCCTTCTTCACCCTGAGCGGAGTCGACGGGTGAGCGGAGTCGAATTATGCAAAGGACCGGCATTCAGGATTATCTGGAAAATTTTGCCTGCCGGTCCCTAAATCCCGTATTTTGCCGGTTTTCTTGATTGAAATTTCAGATAAAATGCAGAATCAGCAACACTTAGCACCATCAAGGGCGTTTTTCCTCTTTGCTTTGGCGGCTTTGTGTTGTATAATGAATGCTGTTTTGAAGAATGGAGATCGGGTATATATAATTGAGGGCCTTGGTGATCTCGGTAAACTTGTTTCTCATCTCCTGAATGAAATAGTTCAAGTGAGTGTCTATCAGGAAATTACTGTTTGAAATGGAGAAATAAAGGTTGTTTTTTTCGTATTTTGTCTGGTTTGCGTTTTGGAAAAATCCGGTTTTGGCATAAATCCGAATAAAGACGGTGTTAGGTAAATGATGAATGGTATCGGAGGAGAATTTTATGTTTCGCAGGATTCGGCCTAAGACTTTTTTATGCTGGGTATTCGGCATAGCCATCGTTTTTGGTATTGCCGGTGCTTGCAGTCCGCAACGGTACAAGGCCCAGGCCGATAAAGAGGTTTATCAAATTATCGATAGCAAATGGCAGGATGATTTCGGCCATAAGTCCAATTATATTATCAGGGATAGTAATGTTCCTCCATCGCCGGATGACATCCGGATTGAGCGGGCCGTGCCTGACTCGGGTGTGATGAGTCTTGCGCAGGCGGTCGTCATAGCTACCGCGTATAACAGGGATTACCAGAGACAGAAAGAGCAGCTTTATCTAACAGCACTTGACCTTACACTCGCCCGGCATCAGTTCGCGCGGCAATGGTTCGGAACTGTAGATGCCAAATACAACAACAACGGCGACAATGAAAGTCTCTCCTCTAATTCCGGCTTGGGTTTTGATCAGCTTCTGGCCGATGGAGCACAGATTAGTTTAAATATTGCGCTCGATTGGGCGCGTCTTCTGACTGCTAATCCGAGTACCTCCCTGACCTCATTTCTCAATGCAAGCGCAACCCAGCCGTTGCTTCGCGGCAGGGGACGCGAAGTTGTGCAGGAGAATCTGACGCAGGCCGAGCGGGATGTTTTGTACCAGATACGCTCGTTCAACCGCTATCGCAAGGAATTTGTGGTTTCGATTGCAAATGACTATTATCGCGTTTTGGAGCAGAAAGCCAGTGTAACAAACGCCGAGAACAGTTATTACAGGCTGGTTGAGTCAAGAAAGCGTCTGGTAATTGAGGCAGAAGCCGGCCAGGCGAGACCGTTCGACGTGGACGAGGCCGAACAGCAGGCCTTGAATGCCGAAAATCGGTGGGTTCAGGCCCAGCAAAGTTATGAGCGGGTCCTTGATGAATTCAAGGTAAAGCTTTCTTTACCGCCCAGTGCCGAGATAGAGCTGGACGATAATGAGTTGAAAGCTTTGGAAGATATTGGCATAATTGAACCCGGTTATGAACTGGTCGAAGCGATTGAGACGGCAACTCTTCGACGTCTGGATTTGATAAACAGCAAAGACGGGGTCGATGATGAGGCGAGGAAAGTAATGGTGGCCGCACATAATCTTGGCATTGATCTCGATCTGGTCGGCAGGGCGGGCGTAGGTTCGACACCCGAAACAGATTTTGACAGATTGCTGTTTCACGAGGGAAACTACAGCGTAGGCCTCGAATCGAACGACCTTGGATTGGACAGGAAAGCCGAACGCAATAATTACCGTAGAGCACTGATAAGATTAGAAGAGCGGCAGCGGCAATATCAAGATAACAGGGACAGAATGGAACTGGATGTCCGCCAGGCTCTTCGGGCGCTGAGGGCGGAAGCAGAACAGTATCGTATTCAAAAAATAGCTTTGGACTTGGCCGTGCGCCGGCTGGAGACTCAGAAATTACTGCTGGAAATAGGCCAGGGAAATGTTCGGCTCCTTCTGGAATCGGAAGGGGCCCTGCTGCAGGCTCAAAATGATGTGACGAGTGCGCTTGTAACTCATGCAATTGCAAAGCTGGGCTTTTTCAGAGACATTGGTATTCTGCAGGTAAAGCCTGATGGAATGTGGGAGCAACAGGTACAATGACAGGTGATAAATACAACGCCGTAGAGTTCGAAAAAGATGCGCCGATTTTGGTAATGGAGCGATTGTGCAAAAGTTACGAGCTCGGCACGATGGAGCTGAAGGTCTTGCGTGATATCGCGCTTACGATCAAAAATGGTGATTACGTGGCCATTATGGGGCCGAGCGGCTCGGGAAAATCCACGCTGCTAAATATGATCGGCTGCCTCGACCGTCCGACCAGCGGAGACTACTGGCTTGGCGGGCAGAATGTCTCGTTGCTCGACGATGACCAGTTGTCCCTGATACGGGGCGCCCGCATCGGTTTCATATTTCAATCGTTTAATCTTATCAACCAGCTAAACGTCGTCGAGAATATAGAGGTCCCGATGTATTACCAGGGCTTCTCCGAACACGAAAGTGCCGAACGCGCCATAGAATTGGCAAAAATGGTGGGTCTCAGCGACCGGCTCGATCACCGGCCTTCGGAATTAAGCGGCGGCCAGCAGCAGCGGGTCGCAATCGCAAGGGCGCTGGCAAACGATCCGCTGATTATTTTAGCCGATGAGCCGACCGGAAATCTTGATTCGGAAAGCGGCTCGGAGATCCTGAAAATCCTCGTTGATTTACATTTACAGGGCAAAACACTTATCGTCGTTACGCACGATGAAGGTATAGCCGAAAATGCGGGCAGAATCGTGGAAATTTTTGACGGCCGGATAAAGCGGCAGTAATAAAGGACAATCTCACGGTAATTCTATGTTTATATTTCGTTTGAAACGCACAGTCAGGTTAGGTATCAAAAGCCTGTGGATGCACAAGCTGCGCTCCACTTTGACTACGTTAGGCATTATTTTCGGTGTATCTTCTGTTATTGCCATGCTGGCAATCGGCGAGGGTGCCAGCCGTGCGGCGCAGGAACAGATAGCCCGGCTCGGCAGCCGGAATATTATCATCAAAACTGTGCCGCCGCCCGAAGATAAAGATGTCGGCAGTCAAAACGAAAGCATGCGTGTGTACGGCCTGACTTATCTTGACGCGGAGCGTTTTCGTAACAGTATAACCAATGTCGAAGTCGTCGTCCCGAGCCGTCATCTTGTCCAGCAGGCCTGGTACCGCAACCGCAAGGTTGCTATCGAAGTCATCGGTACGGTGCCCTGGTACCCGGAGATATCGCCGATCCAGGTGAGATTTGGCCGGTTCCTCAGCAGTATCGATATGCACCACAAGCAGGGCGTTTGTGTCATTGATGAAAACGTGGTTAAGGAGCTGTTTGTCTTTGACGATCCGCTGAATAAGGATGTTAAATTGGAGGGTGATTATTATCGAGTGGTGGGAGTTGTCAGTCCCGCCAACCTTGGCGAGGCCGCTACGGCTCTTGAAAGTGACAGATCGAAGGCGAAAAGTCAGGGTGCCAACATCGGGAATATTTATATCCCGCTCACGACGATTAAGAATCGCTTCGGCGAGATATCGATACAGTTTGGCGGAGGCAGCGGTAGAAGCGTTGAAAGAGTCGAGCTCCAGGAGATTATCGTCAAAGTCGGCGGGATGGATGAAGTGCTGCCGACACGTGACATTCTGGAGACGTTGTTAAGCCGGTTCCACAAGAAAAACGACTACCAGATCGTCGTTCCCTTGGAGCTGCTCAAGCAGGCAAAACAAACCCAGCGTCTTTTTAGTATCGTCCTGGGTTCCATCGCAGCGATTTCACTTTTGGTCGGCGGTATCGGAATTATGAACATCATGCTGGCCACTGTAAGTGAGCGGACGCGGGAGATCGGAATCCGCCGGGCGCTCGGCGCCCGCAAACGCGATATTATTATGCAATTCCTTTCGGAAACCCTGCTCTTGACATTCCTTGGCGGTGTTCTTGGGATTAGTCTGGGCTCCCTGGTCCCGTTTATGGTCACGCGTTTCGGCCAGATGCCCACGGTCATTACGGGTATTTCGCTTGTATTGGCCTTTGGAATCAGCGGGGCGGTCGGCGTAATCTTCGGCATTTATCCTGCTTATCGAGCCGCCAATATGGACCCAATCGAATCGCTCCGGCACGAATAAGCTTCTCGTCAACCCGGCTTCTCAGCAGGAAACTTCCATTAAAAACACGTTAGTCTCGGTACCCGGTTTTCTTCCAAGTACGCCGAACTGTCCGCCGGACCCGGAACTAACCAGCAGGTCCAGCTCGTCGCCCTCGAAAACTTCCGACAAATATGTGGCCTGCACGCTGCGGAGATTTTCTTCGAGCTTGAATGTTCTGCTCAATGTGTCTATGCCCCATCGCACGTATTCGGTGTTATTAACGTGCCCGTTCAGGTCGATTGAGCTTCGGGGCACACGCACAACTTCAACTTCTCGATAGTCGCCGTTGGGCTCCAGCCGTTTAAGTTCTTCCGGCAGGGCTTTGACTCCGGTTTTGGGCAAATTCAGATCGAGGCGGAACAGGTTCCTCAGCCGGTTTGTTTTTTTGTTCAATACCATCCATTCGCTGCCGGCACGGAACAGCTCCGAACCGTTTTGGTCCTTGCCGACGAACTCCCTTGTAGCTATTGTGCGGCTATACCCGCTCGGCCACGTTCTGAGCGTGATTTCATCATCCCTTCCGGGCAGCCGGCTGATTTCTATCCTGATATTTGACAGCACCCAGTAGCCGTTCATTTCGCTGAGCCTGTTGAATCCGAGGCCGAGTTGTCCGGCGTGAAGGGCCGCGATTTCCTGGAGATACTGCATCAGCGAGAATATCTTAACACTCCCGTCAACGCCGCACTCATAAGTCCTTATCCGGAATTTGTCTTCTTTGACTTCCACACCCGGAAAATACCAGATTTAATCTTTGTGCACAATAGCACTAAAAGAATATCTGCTTGTATCTGAGAAAAACAGAAAATCTTATTACAAAATGATCAAAGTGTGATAGCATTAAGATTGTGGATGGTTATAGATGAGGTAGGCGAAAAAGTGTAAATGATAAATTGGTGTTGTGTTACATGGATTACCGTTAATAAAAAATTGGCAAAGGTAACAAAATGAGAAAATCGGTTGCTATCGTTTGTGTTCTTGTGTTCATCATGCTCACGGGTTTTACGTCCCAGGTTCAGGCGGCTGAAAAAAAAGTAAAAGTCTTTATTCTGGCAGGGCAGTCAAATATGGAGGGACATGGCCAGGTTCGCAGCCTCGATAACCTTGGCGAACATCCCCAATATGGTCATCTGCTGAAGAACCTCAAGAACTCCGATGGTTCCTGGATTGTCCGTGAGGATGTGACCATCGCCTGGACGACCAAAGACAAAAAGTCTGGTCCCCTTACTGTCGGCTGGGGATACGGGAAAAACGAGATCGGCCCTGAACTGATGTTTGGTACCATTATGGGTGATAAGTACGATGAGCCGGTTCTGCTGATTAAAACTGCCTGGGGCGGCAAGAGTGTTTGGTGTGACTTCCGCTCGCCGGGCGCCGGCGAGATGACATGGGATGAAAAGCGGATTCTCAAACGAGACAACCACCTCAAACCCGGCCTCTTCTACCGAAAGATGGTTGCCGAGATAAAGGAGTGCCTGGTAAACATCGAAGATGTTGTTCCGGGGTATAAAGGTCAGGGCTATGAGATCGTCGGTATGGCCTGGTTTCAGGGTTGGAACGATTTCTGCGAGTGGCATCTCCAACTGGATGGCAAACCCGTCGGTATGAGTCTGATCGAGCGCTACCCGCACAATCTCGCGGCCATGTTTCACGACCTGCGCAGGGACCTCGATGCGCCCGACATGCCGGTCGTAATCGGCGAAATGGGTGTCGGTGGTCATGAAATTACAAAAAGAGCGGAGAATCCGGATAATCGCGAAGCAATTGCCATGGTGAAATTCCGCAAGGCCCAGAAAGCCGTGGCTGATGACCCGTTGCTCAAAAACGTTACCTTTGTACCCACCGCCGACTTCTGGGACACCCGCCTTCAGGAGCTTCGCCGTATGAGTGATGCTTACTGGAACGAGAAGCGGGAGAAAGGCATTAAAGATACTGAGGAGAACCATCTGCCGACTAAAGAGCTGAACGATGAATATTTGAGTCGGGGCGGCCACTGGTACTGCCATTACAACGGCTCGGCATCCAACTACGCTCTGGTCGGCTTCGCTCTGGCCGCGGCGATCAATGCGGATTCGGATCTTGCCATGACGCCGCCGATGGGCTGGAACAGTTGGAATGCGTTTGAAAAAGATATCGACGAACAGAAGATTAAGGCAATCGCCGATGCGATGGTGAACTCCGGCATGCGCGATGCGGGCTACACGTACCTGGTTCTCGACGATGCGTGGATGGCAGGCGAGCGGGACCAGGACGGCCGTCTCGTCGCTGACCCGGAGAAATTCCCGGGCGGCATGAAGGCGATCGGAGACTATATTCACAGCAAAGGTTTGAAGTACGGCATCTATCAGGACCGCGGGAGAATGACCTGCCAGCAGTTGCCGGGAAGCCTGGGGCACGAGCAGATCGACATGGAGACCTTCGCCGAGTGGGGCGTCGACTACATCAAGATGGATAGTTGTTTCGCCGAGAACAACGGCAGGATGAGTTCGGAGGATTATGCTATTTTTCGCCGGCATATCCGGGCCACGGGCAGGCCGATTGTGTTGAGTATCTCGGATTTCGGGAATGCCGCCTGGGCATGGGGCGGCAAAGAATCCGCCCAACTGTGGCGGACTTCGAATGACATCTACCCCTGGATGGATTCGATCTATGCCTGCGCGGAAACCTCGGCTGGCGACCGATCCATTCATCCGGCCTTTAACGGACTCTGGCAGTTTGCCGGGCCCGGCCATTGGAACGATCCGGACATGCTGCAGGTTGGCAATCTGAAGAATATGGATGAAGACCGCAAAAATATTGGCGATCGTGCGCATTTCAGCCTGTGGTGTATTCTTGCAGCCCCCTTGATGGCGGGTAACGACCTGCGGACTATGAGTGAAAATGTGAGGAAGGTCTTAACGGCCCCCGAACTTATCGCCGTGAATCAGGACCGGCGCGGAATACAGGGATACAAGGTCTTCGATGAGGATGGCTGTGAAGTTTATAACAAGCCGCTGGCCGACGGGACAACAGCCGTGTTGCTCCTTAATAAAAGACGAGAAAAAGGAGACTGTAGTAGCTTTACAGAGCAAATGAAACTTAACACATGTGCCTATAATGACTTATACAAGACCTAATGAGCCAATCGCAACACTTGATCTA
>Ga0209121_10001806_pt1 | contig 22343 bp, 19 predicted proteins | sample Cruoilmetagenom3_FD_187292 | JGI IMG/M metagenome (GOLD analysis project Ga0209121, IMG submission 187292) | Oil polluted marine microbial communities from Coal Oil Point, Santa Barbara, California, USA - Sample 3 (SPAdes) (version 2) | ecosystem: Environmental > Aquatic > Marine > Oil seeps ... | reverse complement strand
CTGTTGGGATTAGATCCCGACTTAAGTTAAATAGAATAGGAGCTTATTGAATGTCGAGAGTGTGTTATTTTACGGGTAAACGAACAACAGCCGGCAGGAGTATATCCAGGCGCGGTAAGGCGAAATATCTTGGTGGTGTCGGCCGGAAAGTGACCGGTATTACGAAAAGAAAATTTAAACCGAATATACAAAAGGTCCGGGCCATCGTTGACGGCAAGGTTTGCAGGATCAAGGTCTCGGCCAAGGCAATCCGGATGGGATTAGTTGAAAAACCGCCCAAACGTAATTACAAGCCCGCCGAGAAGGCTTCCGGCTGAAAAAACTGTTTTTCAATATGTGATTTAAAGCGGGGCGGGTTCTGCCTCGCTTTTTATTTAAATGGTAAACACAAAGTGGCAGAAAAAATCGACGAACCGCAGGTAAGGAAGGTTGCCAAATTAGCCCGGCTGGAGTTGACCGATGCGGAAGTTCAGGAATTTACCGGCCAGCTCAGCGCCATCCTCGAATACGTGGAAAAGATGAACGAGCTGGATACCAGCAACGTTGAGCCCCTGGCGCACTGTCTGCCTATCAGCAATGTTTTCCGCCGGGACTGCGTGAAAGAATCGCTCGGGACCGAAAAGACGCTGGCCAATGCGCCGCAGCGAGACGGCGAATTCTTCAAAGTGCCGAAAATACTCGATGACAGCTCCGGCGCCTGAGAGCTGTCGCAAACTAATTGGGAGGTATTGAGCAATGAAGGCGGCTTATCTGTTATGCTTTGTATTTGCAGCTTCAATTCTGATGGGTTGTGCACAAACGGAGAAAAGTGAGATGGCATTCGAAGTGCTCGAAAAGGGCGGTCAGCATTCCAGGACGTTTGAAAAGACGGTTACCAAAACTCTTAGCAGCAATTATCTGCTGTTTCTGCCGGAAACCTACGGCCGGGAGCAAAAAAGCTGGCCGATGATTCTGTTTCTGCACGGCGCCGGCGAACGGGGCAGCGATATTGAAAAAGTAAAGGTGCACGGCCCACCCAAAATCGTACAAAAGCGAAAGGATTTCCCTTTCATTGTCGTCTCTCCGCAGTGCCCCGAGGAGGATTGGTGGACCACGAAAACCGAAGTATTGATCAATCTGCTCGACGATATCGTGGCGCGATACGATGTGGATACCGAGAGAATCTACCTGACGGGCCTGAGTATGGGCGGATACGGCTCGTGGGCACTGGCCTCGGAGCATCACGACCGGTTTGCCGCCGTGGTGCCCATTTGCGGCGGCGGTAATCGCATTATGTCCATTATGCTTAAAGATATGCCGATCTGGGCGTTCCACGGAGCGAAAGACAGCGTTGTCCCGGTCGAAGAGTCAAAAGAATTAGTCGAGGCAATCAACGCTCGCGGCGGAAACGCAAAATTGACCATTTATCCCGATGCGAACCATGATTCATGGACCGAAACATACAACAACCAGGAGCTTTACGACTGGCTCCTCGAACATCGCCGGGCAAGCCGGCAGAAATAGCAGGTGACTTCTCGTTATGGAAGATCTCAGTGCCAGCCAATTGCGTGATGGAATTGCAGACGGCCGGATAAGCAGTGTTGAAACGACTAAATCCGTTTTCGAGCGGATTCGCAAATTCGAGCCGACTATTGGCGCCTATATCAGCACGTTTGAAGAAATGGCGCTGGAAACCGCGGCGGATGTTGACAGGCGAATCGCCGCCGGTGAGCCGGTAGGGCGGTTGGCGGGTGTGCCGGTAGCGATTAAAGATAATATGTGCACCACATTCGGGGCGACGACCTGCGCTTCAAAAATACTGGAGAACTTTCACGCCCCATACAACGCCACGGCGGTGGAAAAGCTGCTGGCCGCCGATGCGGTCATCATTGGCAAGGCAAATTTGGATGAGTTTGCGATGGGTTCGAGCACGGAGAACTCGGGCCTGAAACAAACGGTCAATCCGTGGGATACCAGCCGGGTCCCCGGCGGGAGCAGCGGGGGGCCTGCAGCGGCGGTGGCGGGACGGCTGTGTTTTGTAGCACTTGGCTCCGATACGGGAGGTTCGATACGCCAGCCGGCGAGTTTCTGCGGAGTAGTAGGCCTGAAGCCGACATACGGCCGGGTCTCGCGATACGGACTTGTAGCTTATGGTTCGAGCCTCGACCAGATAGGGCCGATTACACAGAACGTCGCCGATACGGCGATGATGATGAATGTCATTGCAGGCCACGATTCTGCCGACAGCACCAGCATCGACGAGGCAACCGCTCCTGTCTGTGATTACCTGGGAAAGCTCGATGAGCCGATAGAGAAACTCAGAATAGCAATCGTGCCGCAATTTGCCGCCGGAGCCGACCAGCAGGTGCGAAAGGCCATTAGTGAGGCGATAAATGTATATATGAAGCTCGGTGCCGAAATCAGGGAAATAGATATGCCTCACCTGGACTATGCGATTGCCGCTTATTACATTATCGCCACCGCGGAGGCATCGAGCAACCTGGCCCGGTATGACGGCGTGCATTACGGCCACCGGACGGAAAATCCACAGGATTATGTCGAGGTTTACTCAAAATCCCGTGCCGAGGCATTCGGCGAAGAGGTCAAAAGGCGGATCATGCTCGGCACGTACGCGCTGTCGAGCGGCTATTACGATGCCTATTATCTAAAGGCCCTGAAGGTCAGAAATTTGATACGCGGCGATTTCGCCAAAGCATTCGAAAATTGTGATTGCATCATAATGCCCGTCGCTCCAACGACCGCTTTTAAGATCGGCGAAAAAGTTGACGACCCGCTGCAAATGTATCTGTCGGATATTTATACTATCGCCGTTAATTTAGCTGGCGTTCCGGGAATCAGCCTTCCCTGTGGATTCGACGAAAAAAATCTGCCAATCGGCCTGCAGATACTGGCTCCGACCTTCGCCGAAGACAAATTGCTGCGAATCGCAAGAATGTTCGAGAAAGAAACGGACTGGCATAAAAGAAAACCGGATATAAGAACATCTAACCACGAATGAACACGAATAAACACATAAATTCAATTTTGACTACACAATTCGATGAAGAATAAAAGGAGAAATTTGAATAGTGGAAAAGAATACGTTTGGGAGAGGATAGGGATTCTATCCGTAACTAAAGCTATGATATGATATTAATAGCTTCAAAAAAAACTATAGAGAAACTAAGAGAATTTTGGAAAAGATATAGAACAGAAACAACATAATGGAAAAGATGAAAAAATACATTTGTGTTTATTCGTGTTAATTCATGGTTAATTAAGATGTCTGAAGTTGATTATAAAGTTATAGTCGGTCTTGAAATTCACGTGCAACTCTGCACTGAGAGCAAGATGTTCTGCGGCTGCGCTTTGGAATTCGGCGCCGAGCCTAACAGCAGGGTTTGCCCTGTTTGTCTCGGGATGCCGGGAGTTCTGCCGGTAATGAATAAGAAGGCGTATGAATACGCTGTTCTGACGGCGCTGGCCCTTGACTGCTGGATACCGATGTTCACCAAGTGGGACAGGAAAAGTTATTACTATCCCGATTTGCCGAAGAATTACCAGATTAGCCAATATGATCTACCGCTGGGCGCCGACGGATTTGTCGAAATACCGCTTGAATCCGGCAGGATCAAAAAGATCGGGATAATAAGGGCGCACCTCGAAGAAGACGCGGGCAAGAACCTGCACACAGCCGGCAATTACTCGCAGGTGGATCTGAACCGGACCGGCACGCCGCTGCTGGAAATTGTGACCGAGCCGGATATGAACAGCGGCGAGGAAGTGCGAGCGCTCGCCGTCGAGCTGCAGCGCATGGTAAGATTCCTCGGCGTCTCCGAAGCCGACATGCAGAAGGGCCACATGCGATTCGAGCCGAATATTAATCTTGCAATCACCAAAGACGGCACCGAATACAGAACACCAATCGTCGAAATCAAAAACCTCAACAGCTTCCGGGCGCTGGAAAGAAGCGTGAGCTACGAAGAGCAGAGGCAGCTCGACGAATTTCTCGATACCGGCAAAGTGATAGAGATGGGCAATAAAACCACACGCGGCTGGGACGATGAACGGGAGGCGACCGTCCTGCAGAGAGAAAAGGAAGAGGCTCATGACTACAGGTATTTTCCAGAGCCCGACCTTGTGCCGGTGGAATTGACCGAGCAGTGGCTGGATAATATCCGGTCGCGTTTATGCGAGCTGCCTCTAAAAAGGCAGATGCGCTACATTCAAGAGTACCAGCTAAGCGACTACGATGCGGGAGTCCTTACGGCGGACCGCTCGATTTCAGACTTTTTCGAGGAAGCGGTTAAGTCCGGCGCCAATCCGAAGCGGGTTTGCAACCTGCTGACGCAGACCGGCCTGAAAATAGCCAAGGAAAAGAGCTGCGGTATTAACGAGCTGGGCATCAGACCGGAGAGTCTCGCAAACCTGGCGGAAATGATCGAGACCGGCCAAATCAGCGCCAGCTCATCGGCTGCCGTATTTGAGGCAATGGTCCAAACCGGCAGAGAGCCGGAGGCTTTAGCCGAGGAACTCAACCTGATTCAGAAAAGCGATGCTGGCGAGCTGGAACAAATTGTGGATAAGGTGCTGGCGGAGAATCCCGGTGCCGTCGAGGATGTAACCAGCGGCGGCAAAAAGAGCAAAAAGGCCAGAGGCTTCCTGCTCGGCCAGGTCATGCAGAAATCAAAAGGCCAGGCAAATCCGAAGGTCGCCTCTGAAATCCTCGCTAAGAAACTCGGTTGAGACCTTCTCATCGACAGTGGAGATAAAAGATGAATATCGAGAAAAGCAGCAATATCAAAAAGGATCCGGTAGAGATCGAGGGCGCAAAAGATGTAGAAATAAGATGGCTTATTTCCGAAAAAGATGGGGCGGAGAACTTCGCGATGCGTATGTTCGAGTTGCAGCCCGGCGGGTATACTCCCCTGCACACGCATCCTCAGGAGCACGAAGTATTCGTCCTGGAAGGGGAGGGAACTTTTGTCTTCGAGGGGCAAGAGCACCCATTCGGCACCGAATACGTGGTATTTGTGCCGCCGAACAAGGAACACCGATTTATGAACACCGGCGAGACGGTTCTGAGAATGCTTTGCATAATCCCGACAAGTTCAGGATAAGCTTGGCAAAGTCCCGGCCGGAATCCATCTGTAATCATTAAAACGTGTACGATGGGAGCAAACGGACCTGCAGGAGGTTTAATCATGCCGAATTCTAAAGATGAAAAAAGGCCTGTTGAGAAAATCAGAAAAGCACGCCCATCCAGGAAGAAGTACGAGCCAATCAGCAGCATTGCTGCCGGAGAAGATACGCCTGATGAACGGGACAGCATGAAAAAAGAGAAATACAGGGATCATCTTGAGGAATTGATAAAGGAACGTACCGCCGAACTGACAAAAACCCGCGAAGTTATGAAGCTGCAAGCTATAGAGCGTAACAGGGCCGAGCAGACGCTGCGGGAAATTGAAAGGGAACAATCCACCGTCATCGAGAACTTGTCCGATTTGATTGTGTACAGAAACAAGGACTTGGAAACAGTCTGGGCGAGTAAATCCATGGCGGATTGGCACGGGATGACACAAGAACAAATTGTCGGGCGAGTCTGCTACAAGGCGCGCTATGGGCGGAACGATCCTTGTGAAGATTGCCATATAGTCGAAGCTATGAAATCGGGTAAACGTCGAGAGCTGGAAAAACAACTGCCTGATGGAAAATGCTGGCACGTAATAGTCAATCCCGCGTTCAATGATTCGGGGGAAATTGTCGGGACGATTGAGGTTTCTCAGGATATTACCGAGCGAAAGCAGTCCGAGGAAGCGTTGCGCGAAACCACCGGATTGCTCGAAACGATCCTTGATCACACTCACATGATGGTGGCGTACCTTGACCCGCAGTTCAATTTTGTCCGGGTTAACCGCGCCTACGCCGAGGCGGATGAACGCCAGCCGTCTTTTTTCCCCGGCAAGAACCACTTTGATTTATATCCAAACGAAGAAAACGAGGAAATCTTTCGCCATGTTGTAGAAACCGGTATTCCCTACTTCACTTATGCCAGGCCTTTTGAATACGCCGAACATCCGGAGTGGGGGATTAGTTACTGGGATTGGAGCCTGGTGCCGATAAAGCAACAGCAAGGGATTGTCACAGGTCTGGTACTGACACTTGCCGATGTGACGGCACGCAAACGAGCGGAGGAAGCACTGCAAGCCAGTGAAGGAAAACTCAGTGCCATGTTGCAGTCTATTGCTGACCCAATGAGCATGATGGATGGAGACTTAAACATCATCTGGGCCAATGAAAAGGCCATGAATATTTTTGGCGACGATATTGTTGGCAGGAAATGCTACGAAGCATACCACGGAAGGAACGAGCCCTGTGAGCCACATCCCTGCCTTACTCTTAAGGTATTTAAGGACGGCATGGTTCATGAGCATGATACCCAGGTGGTTGATAAGGACGGTAAAAGCAGGTACTTTCATTGTAGTGCCAACGCGGCGTTAAGAGATGAACAGGGAAAACCCACAACCGTGCTGGAAATATCCAAAGACATCACCGACCAAAAGCTCGCTGAGCAGGCGCTGCGTGAAAGCGAGAACAGCTATAGGGCGGTTGTAGAAAACGCAGCCGAAGGCATCGTTGTCGTGCAGGGCGAAACGCTGCAATTCGTTAATCCCGCGTTAGTGTCTATGATTGGCTATTCGAAAGAGGAGTTATTAACTCGACCCTTCATAGAATTTATCCATCCCGACCATAGGGATCGGGCGATGGGAATTCACATCAAACGCCTTAAGGGCGAGGAAGTTCCACCAGTCTATGAGTTTAAGGTTCTCGACAAAAAAGGGAATGTAAAGTGGCTGGAGAACAATGGGATATTGATCGAATGGTGCGATAAACCTGCTACATTGAATTTCTTAAGAGATGTCACCGAACGCAAGAAGGCCGAACAGGCAATTTGGGCGTCCGAAAACGAGAAAAGGAGCATCTTGAATGCCATCTCGGATCATATTCTATTTCACGATACAGATCTGCTTATTCGATGGGGCAACGAGGCGGCGGCAAGGTCCATAGGCATGACTCAGCAGGAGTTGGTTGGTCGCTACTGCTATGAATTGTGGCAGGGCCGAAGTGAACCCTGCGAACGGTGTCCGGTAATCAGAGCAATGGAAACGGGTTCGCATACCCAGGGCATTATGACAACGTCGGATGGGAAATGGTGGGAGATCATAGGAGAGCCCGTGCTCGACAGGGATGGGGAAATCAGGGGAGCAATAGAGATCGGCCGAGACATTACCGAGCGAAAAGAGGCCGAGCAGGCTTTGCAGGAATCTGAAGAGCGTTTCAGAGCTATTTTTGAGAATGCTTTAGTCGGTTTGTATCGAACTACTCCCGACGGACGAATCCTTATGGCAAATCCGGCGCTTGTGCAAATGATGGGCTATTCATCTTTCGAGGAGCTTGCGCAACTGAACATGGAAGAGGAAGGATTCTCCCGGGACTACCAACGTTCTGTCTTCAAACAACGTGTCGAAGCCGAGGATCGGATTGTTGGACTGGAGTCTCGATGGATGAGGCGCGATGAAACTACGCTGTTTGTCCGTGAAAGTGCAAGGACTGTTCGCGATAAGGACGGCGAGATATTGTATTATGAAGGCACGGTCGTAGACCTCACCGAACGCAAGCTCGCGGAGGAGGCGCTCGGAGAATCCGAGGAGAAATTCAGATCTCTCGCAGAGCAGTCTCCGAATATGATTTTTATCAACAAGAAAGGGAGAATAGTTTATGTCAATAAAAAGTGCGAGGAAGTCATGGGGTATGAAAGAGAGAAGCTGTGTTCTCCTGATTTCGACTTTCGTTCACTTGTTGCACCGGAATCGTTAGGCTTGATAAATGATAATTTCGCCAGGCATTTAAGAGGTGAAGAGGTTCAGCCGTACGATTATTCGATCATAAATAAAGATGGCAAGAGAATTGAAGCGATCAATGCAAGTAAATTGATACAGTATGAAGGAGAGACAGCCATACTCGGCGTCGTAACTGATATCACTGAACGCAAAAAATCGGAGCGGGCATTGCGTGAATCGGAGGAGCGACTGAAGATATTGTTCGAGTCGGCGCCGGATACTATTTACCTTATCGACTCGGAAGGCAGATTCATGGACGGCAATAGAGCGGCGCTGGAACTGGTTGGGTTCGCCAGAGACGAAGCGATTGGTAAAAACCTGGCTGAAATGGGCATGTTGTCTGACAAGCAATTGTCGAAGGCGATAGAAAATCTGAAAAAGGTGGCAACCGGTAATCTTTCAGGTCCGAATGAATATAGATTAAAAAGAAAAGATGGTAGTTATATTTCCGTTGAGGTACGAACCTTCCCTGTGAAAATAGGAGGCGAAACGTTAACCCTGGGAATTGCGCGTAATATCACCGAGCGCAAGCAGGCGGAGAAGACACTCCTTGACCACCGGGCACAGCTTAAATCTTTGGCTTCTCAGTTGTCACTCACCGAAGAGCGTGAGAGACACCGTCTGGCAACAGAGTTGCACGACCAGATCAGCCAGTCTCTTGTCATTTCCAAGATCAAGCTGGACCAGCTTCGCAAATCTAATTCCTCCGGCGACTTTAAGGAAGCCCTCGATGAAATCTCTAAATACCTCGGACAGGTCATCGAGGAAACAAGAACGTTGACATTTGATCTGAGTTCGCCCATATTATACGAGTTGGGTTTTGAGGCTGCAGTGGCTGAATGGCTTACAGACCAAATTCAGGAAAAACATAGAATCGAAACTGAATTTAAGGATGATGGGCGCCAGAAACCGCTGGATGATGACATTCGCGTGCTCTTGTTCCGAAATGTGCGAGAGCTGCTTATCAATGTCGTCAAGCATGCTAAGGCACACAAAGTAAAGGTTTCGATTCGCAGAATTGGCGAGTATATAAGTGTTTGTGTTGAAGATGACGGCATCGGATTTGACCCGGTCGAGGTAGCGTCAACGGCGGTTAAAAAGGCCGAATTCGGGCTCTTTAGTATCCAGGAGCGTCTGGAACAACAGGGCGGGCAGATCGAGATCGAATCCGGACCGGGCCGGGGCACTAAGATTACGATGACGGCGCCGTTGAAATGTAAAGATATATCTGATGGGACATAATTATGAGCACCAAAGTTTTATTAGTTGACGACCATGCGATAATCCGGGAGGGTCTGCGTTCGCTGCTTGAGAAGGAACCAAATATTGAGGTGGTAGCCGACACTGACGACGGACGAAAGGCTCGTGACCTGGTGCGGGAACTGTCGCCGGACGTAGTCATCATGGATATAACTATGCCGGGGCTAAATGGAATCGAGGCCACACGCCAGATTACCGCCGAGTCGCCACACGTCAAGGTGATTGCCTTGTCCATACACTCCAAACGCAGATATGTGGCTGATATGCTCAGCGCCGGAGCAACAGGCTATATATTGAAAGAATGCTTGTTTGACGAGCTTGTTCAGGCAATCCAGGCCGTAGTCGCCGGGGGGCAATACCTTAGCCCCAGAATAACCGATGTAGTAGTCAGCGACTACGTAAAACGTTTGTCGGCCACTGCTTATTCGCCGTTTGAAGCTCTTACTACCAGGGAACGCGAGGTGCTGCAGCTTGTGGCCGAAGGAAAGTCCACGAAACAAATCGCTTTAGAGCTGCATGTAAGCACTAAGACCATTGAGGCGAATCGCCGTCAAATTATGGAAAAGCTGGACAGGCACAGCGTCGCTGAGCTTACTAAATACGCCATTCGTGAAGGTTTGACCACTCTCGAAACGTGAGCATCCCGAGCCAGACGTCTGATAAACCGGGATTGCGGGATTAAATGTCCGGTAAATTTCAATTCTTATGCTAAAAAAATAGGCTTTTCGCAGCTAATATTTAGGATTATCCTATTTGCATTAATCCACCGTTTCGCCGATAAAAGTCCTTCAGAAGTAAGTTTATGGTAGGGCGTTAGCTACGATATGAATTTACGCTAACGAATGGCAAAATGATACGTTGCTTGTTGGATTGCCGGCAGTTTGAGATGTTCGGTGGTCCGTTTCGCCGAGGATTATAAGGACAGATAGTGAACATTAAGCCAATAGCGAGCCGACTGTTGCATTGAGATTAGTATGCATCTTTAGAGATTTTGATCATTGCTATTCGGTGGGGGGTGCTGTCCTTATTCTATTGAGGTTTATTTTGCTATTATTCTCGCATTGATCCCCGCAATCAACTTACTATTTTCCCTCCTGCCCTTACAATAGACAAACAAAGCAAAAAAATCAGCATAAATATCGTTGATGGCAAGGTATAAATGAGCTATCCTGACTCTCGAACGACAATAGAGTTTTTGCGAATGATTAATGTTGGTTTTTCCCCAATCTGATCCAGGAGGAATGTAAGAATGAGCCATGAATTATCCCGAAGGAAGTTCATGAGTGTTGTGAGTGCTGCGGGGCTTACTGCGGCTTTGGTACCTGCAGTTGCTAAGCAAAGTAAGCGTAAAAGACCTCATATCGTGTTCGTAACCGGCGACGATGAGTACCGTTCCGAGATTACGATGCCGTTCATAGCAGAACTTCTCGGGCGCAAACGCGAATTTGAGTGCAGCGTGGTTTACGCTGTTGATCCGGCGACCGGCAAGCCCAATCCGAAGTATCAGAAGAACATCGAAGGGCTGGAGGTTCTCAAGACGGCTGACCTGGCGGTATTCTTCATGCGATTTCGTGCGCTGCCGGATGAGCAAATGAAACTTATCCTCGACTATGTGAATTCGGGCAGGCCCATCGTCGGGCTGCGTACCAGCACGCATGCTTTCCGTTATCCCGCCGGGCACAAGAATGAGAAATACAACAACCAGTTCGGTATCGAGGTGTTCGGGCAGAAATGGATTACCCACCACGGCCACAAATCCACTACCGAGGTCTCCATAATCCCTGAGATGCGGCAGCATCCGATTTTGCGCGGAATATATGGATCCTTCCCTTGCAGTTCGTGGCTGTATCATATTGAACCGTTAGTCGGTGATTGCAAACCACTATTGCTGGGCAGGGCCGTTAACTCGAACAAAACCGGCAGCCAGGACAAGTACCCGCTGATCCAGCCCGTGGCATGGACCAAGACCTATAATGGCGCCCGGGTATTCTTCACTACATTGGGTCATCCGAAGGATCTTGAGGAATACGCGGTACGGCGTCTTCTTATGAATGGAATCAACTGGGCATCAGGCATAGAAGTCCCCCAGGGCGGCGCTATGGCTGAACCGAAGGGCAAGCTGGCAGGCTGGGAGGCTCCGAACACTCATTGAGGAGCAATAATATGAACCGACGAGATTTTCTGAAAAGTTGTGCTGATGCGGCCAAGGGATTTGCCCTGTCAAGCTATGCTTTTGCAGCGGCGGGCTGCGTATTGTCCGGCGAGTCCGCACAAGCCCGTCATAACCAAAAACGACCGAATATCGTTTTCGTATTTATCGATGACATGGGCTGGCGAGACGTAGGCTTCATGGGCAGCGAGTATTACGAAACTCCGAATATTGACAAACTCGCCGGCCAGGGGATGGTATTCACAAATGCCTACTCGAACGCTCCAAACTGTGCCCCGGCCAGGGCCTGCCTGCTCTCAGGCCAGTACAGCCCTAGGCATGGTGTTTACACCGTTGGTTCTTCCAGCCGGGGCAAGTCGAAGCAAAGAAAGCTAATTCCGATAGAAAATACCACCGATCTGGATTCGAATATCGTGACCATTGCCGAAGCTATCAAGCCCGCAGGCTACGTCAGCGCCAGCATCGGCAAGTGGCATCTCGGCAACGATCCGGAATTAGGTCCGGTCGGCCAGGGCTTCGATGTCAATGTCGGCGGCTACAGCGCAGGTCATCCGGTCAAAGGCTATTTCGTACCCTACAATAATCCCGAACTGCCGGATGGCCCACAGGGAGAGTACCTCACCGACAGGCTTACGGATGAGGCATTGAATTTCATTGAAGCCAACAAAAACCAGCCGTTCTTTCTCTACCTGCCGCATTACGCCGTCCACACACCCCTTCAGGCAAAAGCCGAGATAATAGAAAAATACAAGGAAAAACCGGGCTCTAACGGACAAAATAACCCTAAATATGCAGCCATGATCGAGAGTACAGACGAGGGAGTGGGACGTATCCTGGATAAGCTCGATGAATTGGGGCTTGCCGAAGACACGATTGTTTTCTTCTTTTCCGACAACGGCGGCGTTAAGAACATCACTTCCAACGAGCCGCTCCGCGGGGGCAAGGGAATGTTGTACGAAGGTGGAATCCGTGAACCGATGGCTGTTCGCTGGCCCGGCGTTGTTGAGCCCGGCACGACTTGTGATACGCCGGTAATAGGGGTAGATTTGTATCCTACTATCGTCCGGATGACCGGCGCCAGGAGGCCTCGAGGCAAGCTCCTTGACGGCGTGAGTATAGTGCCGCTTCTAATGGGGCAAAGTGATTTGGAGCGAGAGGCAATCTTCTGGCATTTTCCCGCTTATCTGCAGGGCAAGGCCGAAGGAGCCAGGGATCCGCATTTCAGGACGCGCCCCGCCGGAGCCGTGCGAGTGGGTGACTTCAAGCTCATCGAGTATTTTGAGGATGGCGACCTGGAGCTTTACAATCTCGCGGATGATATTTCTGAGCAGAACAACCTTGTCGATTCTATGCCGGAAAAAGCTACAGAATTACATCAAATAATGCTCGCTTGGCGCAAAGAGGTCAATGCGCCGGTCCCGACCGAACTCAATCCCGAATATGATCCATAGCCCGGATTGAAATAATTCGCAGCCGAAATGATAAAGGAAACGCCTGGAGAAATTCGCCGGATTTTAAGAGCTTTTGGTTTGTAAGATTTTGCTTTCTGTTCCTTCTCTCAGTCTTTTGATGTTTTCACGATGGCGGATAATGACCATTACCGGTATTGCTATGGACGTGATTAGAATCGGCCAAAGTTTAGCGAAATCCCAGTCCGGTGTTAGAATTATCGCCAGAATCAAAACGAGGGGAAAAGTAATCGAAGCGGTGATTGATGCCAGGGAGACGTACCGCCAGATCAAAACGGCTCCTACCCACACTCCGGCGGCGAACAAGACGCAAATCGTATAATACGGCCAAAGCCCCAGCGCCACGCCAAAACTCGTTGCGACACCCTTGCCGCCTTTGAATTTAACGTATATCGGGAAGATATGGCCCATGATAGCGGAGCAACCGACCACCAGCCATAACAATAGCGGAATTATTCCGCCGGGTTTGGCAATGAACATCGTCGTGAGCATTGGGACCAGACCTTTAATCACGTCGAGTACGAAGCAAAAATATGCCCACCTCCTGCCGAGGGCGCGGGAGACATTGGTCGCACCGATATTGCCCGAGCCTATGGAGCGTAAATCCTTGCCGTGTGCTTTTGCAATGAGCAGCCCGAATGGGATCGAGCCGAGCAGATACGCTGCAATAATCGCCAGCGGAAAAAATACATGCGTCATTTCCGGCCTTTCTTTTGCAGAATGGATTCGAAAACATCGATTAATTGCCTGGCGGCCCGCCCGATGGAAATATTCTCTTTGAGATTGTCCTCGATAATCGCATGTGATGCGTTCTCGATATTTTTCGAATCCGTGAAATACCGAATCGCTTCGGCCAGTGCGTTTATATTCTCTGGATTATCGATGACCTTGCCGTGGCGGTTGTTGACAAAGAAATCGGATGCACCGTTGAACTTCGTGGTTATCACAGGCTTGCAGGCCGCCAGGGCTTCGAGAATATATCGAGAACAAGGATCATAGAAAGTCGGCAATACGGCCACATCGGATATCGACATGGCATTTTGTATATGTGGAAGATGGCCGAGAAAAACTATTCTTTTGTCCAGGTTCATGTTTTTAGCTAATGAGCGGAATTTATTTATTTTCCCTCCGCCGGCCACTATCAGATATGGGGTACGATGCGTTGATGATTTCTCAAGAAGCACCAGCGCTTCGGCCAGTACGTTAAGACCTTTGAGGCGGAAATTATTGGCGCCGAATAAAAAAAATACCGGATTGGCGGAGCTTTCTATTTCAAGCTGCTGAAATATCTGCATCTTCAGTTTTTCGGCGATTCCGGCGTCAACTTGATTATCGACTTTGACACCGTTGGGGACCAGGGCTATGCGTTCGCCATCCAGATTATAATGACGTATGAACTGATCTTTCACATAGTTTGAAAGGGCGGCGATTATTGGGCCGTTCGGATTTCTGCAAAGTTTTTTTTCCGCCCACAGCATCTCCGTCCTGCGCCAGTTTGTCAAAGCCGTGGCTCTCTTATAAGCAAATACGAGCTTGTTCCTGTAGCTTGCGGCATTGCGTATTATTGCTTCGGCAAAGCTTCCGCCCGGAGGCTGATAAACATCTGCAAAAGTTAGTGGAATAAGACTGTGAATAATATCATAGTGGTTTCGGCCAGTAAAATTTGAGGTCAACTTCGCAAAAGATGCCAATGATATACGTTTGCTGTTATCGTTTTGTCTAAGAATCCGGACATTGGCTTCAGAGCTATCACCCCGTGCGGCCAGAATATCAACATCAATGCCGAGCAGGGAAAGCGCGGAGGTCAATTCGAAAACAAGCCACTCGGCTCCGCCAAGAGAGATATCGTAACGCTCTATTATTATTGCAACTTTCATTTGTACCAGGCACTATAATCGGGCGTAATCAGTTTGTAAAGGGGACAAGCCGGCCGTGCTTAATCTCGCGCTTCGCTATCCTGTTGACTTTTCTAACCACTTTGCGAATGAACGCCTTGTCGCGTCCGTCCAGAGATTCCTTTCCGGCGTAAGTCTTGTAAAAGCGAAGGCGGTCGGTCTTTGAGAAAGCGCTGCCGGGGGCCGAATAATATAACTGGGCTATATCCTTGACACGAAACCTCTCGGCAAGAATGCGAGGCTTGAATGCTCGCTGCAGGTCAATCAGATAAAAGGTGCCGTCGTCTGAATAAAATATATGCGCGAGATAAAAATCCCTGTGACGATAGCTCGTATCATGAAATCTTCCGGCGAATTGAGCAAGCCGTTTTATGAAATTTCTTTGCTGTTTGAGGTTCTCAGTTTTTGAACGATCTTGGAAGCAGTCCGGCAGTTTTTGCTCCAGGGATTCGGCATTGGGAAGTTCTTCGGTTATTATAAAGCTTCTTTTTTCAAGAAAGACACCCCATTGCTCGCCGTAAGAAATAGTTTTCGGAGTTTTAATGCCTGCCCGGGCCAGATCGTCCGCCGGGTCCGAATCGAAGGACATCATACTTTTACGGGAGTTATGCCAGTACCAGTTTTTGATTTGGATCAGAGCGCCGGGATTGTTGTAGCGTTTCAGAAAAAGTGTTTTATCCGGATCGGATATTTTAAACTCAAGACGGCTTCGATATTCAGGCAGGCTGGATCCGCCCGGGTCTTTTCCGGAATTGAAAGAAAAGAGAGCGTCAAAGGATGTCAGGCCGAGTTTTTCGAAAGCTGTTACGTAACCGCTGTCTACGAAAAACGATTGTGAAGTTTCTATGAATTCCCGTCGAGCCGGGATTCTCGCTCTTTTGCGGTTGTTGTCGAGTAATTCTCCGGCGGCGGCACAAACCATTTCCACTGTCACTGCAAGCATACATGAATGTTCGCTCTTTTTACATATTGGCTTATCGCAGGGAGCACAAGGGACATTCCCGATTATTTGAGTCTCGTTTTCGTATCCCGTTTCCGTCCATACCGGGTTGTTCGGGCCGAAAATGGTGACGACCTTCCGGCGCAGCGCGACAGCGATATGGCGTGGGCCTGTATCGTTGGTTATCACCAGATCCGAAGCGGAGAAAAGGGCTTTTAATTCGCCGATACTCAAGGACCTTTCCCCAAGATTGATAAGTTTGTTCCCGCTTAACTCACATATACCATCGGCGATTTGCCTTTCAGTCCGGTTGGGTGCAACTGATATGATAACGGTAGCATTGTAGTTGGCAATCAGCCAATCGGCCGTCTCCGCAAACCGGATGTTCGGCCAGCATTTGCTCGGACCGAATGCTCCGCCGGGCACAATCACGACAACCGGCCCTTTGGTATCGGCAAGTTCCGGCAATTTGGCCCTTATCGCATCATTTGCCGCCGGATCGACGGATAATTCGAGACTTCTATCGGTAATATCGGCGCCGACCTCCAAAGCAATGACAAGATAGCTGTCAATTGCGGATATGGGCTTGAATTTGCGGTTGGGCAGTCTCGCCGGAGGTAGTTTGTCGGTAAGCAGAAAACCACGATTATCGCGCGCATAGCCGATGCGTGACGGTATGGCCGCCAGGAAAACCGCCAGTGCCGAAGCAAAGGAATTTTTAAACAGGATTACGTGAGTAAATCGATGTTGTCTCAGCTCTCGTGCAACAGCCAATGGATTCTTTCCCCGTTGCTGAATCCATTGGTCGTTCAGGGTGCATGGTGATAGAACCTCGCGGACTACAGGATTGGCATAGAACCAGATTTTACATGATTTGAACTGCTGGCGAATTGCCCGCAACGCCGGCGTGCAGAGAATCGCATCACCCATCGGGGAAGGCAGCCAGACTAAAATGTTCGCATCTCGTATCTTGGTTCCAAAACCGTTCATCGCGTTCGGTATCCTTCTTGTGTATACTATCCGGCTTCACGCTGTGCCCCGAGCCTATTTCTTTCCCTGCATGATATAGAAGGTCAGCGTCATAAGCTGCAGGACGACCGCAAAACCAAGCGCAATGAAAACCGAACTATCCCGCCTCTCCGGGCTCATCAGGAACCACACAGTGACGAGCAGGCAGAACAATACGAGAATTTGCATTATCCCGGCCAGTAGTCTCATGACGGAAAACTCGCCGAACATCTCGGCCCGCTGCATACTTTTGAGCTGTCCGAGAATAGCGCCCAGCATCTCTTCGGTTTTGTCCGCCGGAACCTCTCGCTCGGTCCGCTGCATTTTCCGTTCAGCGGACTGCGGCTCTTTAGGGCGTGTTTCAGGTTTGACTCGCTGTATGTCCGGCTCTTGAGGCTCCGGGGCAGGTGGTCGGGCTTCAGCTTGCGCAGGCGATTCAGCGGCATTGGGAACATGTTCGGCAACCTGTGATACCGGTTCGGTTTGATTCGTAGTAACCGCCGGAGCTTGCTTTTGCTCCCCGGCGGAAGTTCGCAGATACTTCTTGACGATATTGACAGCCTCCTTGATGTTCACAGCCTTGTAGTCGGGACTTGCTCCGGCCGGTGACATAGAAGAGGCCGGCTGTCGCTGATGGGAGGGCGGCATATCTATCAATATCGTTTTACAACCGGCCTTACGACCGGCCTCGATGTCCCGGCTGCTGTTGCCAATGCACCAGGATTGCTCCAGGTCGATATCCATCTCATCGGCAGCTTTAAGCAACATCCCGGGGCTTGGTTTTCGGCAGTTGCTCTCTTTGCGATATTTTTGGACAACACCGTCCGTATGGTATGGGCAATAATATATCCGGTCCAAATATGCGTTCTTCTCGGCGAGCAACTGCTCGAGCCGCTCGTGAATCTCGCGGAGAACTTTTTCCGTGACAATCCCGTGTGCGACACCAGACTGGTTGGTCACGACAATCAGCTTGTAGCCAAGCTTTTTGAACTGGATGAGAGCCGAGGGAACACCATCCAGCAGCTTGACCTGCTCCGGGTGATTGATATAGCCCGGGTCATCAATCAACGTGTCATCACGGTCTAAGAATATCGCTTTATCAGACATTTTTTCCGAAATCCGTTTCTGGTTTAACCGTTCGCAAATCCACGCTCTACAAGGTCACAAATTATGTGATAGGCAAGCTGATGAATCTCCTGGCTGCGCGCCGTTGATTCGGCGTCGGCGCAAAAACATATATCCGCAATGTGCTCCAGCCTGCTGGAATTTCTGCCGGTAAAGGCAATGACGCGGGCGTCTTTGTCTTTAGCGACCTGTGCGGCGGCAATTACATTTGCCGACGTGCCGCTGGTCGAGAACGCCCAGAGAATATCGCCTTTTCGGACCAGCGCCTCGGCCTGCCGGGCGAAGACTTTCTCATAGGAATAATCGTTGGCGATACATGTCAGGACCGAAGTATCGGTCGAAAGGGCCACGGCGGGAAGCGCCTTTCGCTCCCTGGTGAACCGTCCCACCAGCTCACCGGCGATGTGCTGGGCGTCCGCCGCCGAGCCTCCGTTGCCACAAAGATAAACCGTGCCGCCTTGATGTAGTGCACTCGTAATTGTCTCGGCGATGGCGGCGATTGTCTCTATGCCGCCTTCCTCGAAATCGGCGGTCATCTTCTTATGCGTTTCGATGGCCTCGGTTATGTGTTTTTGTGTGTCGGAATTCATTGGGTTTCCGTGTCCAAAGACTTTATCTTTTCGATCGTTGCGCTCGAGCTTTTGCTCTCGACGAGCGGAGCAAGAGCGACCTTGCCGCCGTAGGACTCGACGAATTCACGACCGACGATGCCTTTTACCGCCCAGTCCTCACCTTTAACCAGTATATCCGGCCGGACTTTCCTGATTAAGCTCATCGGGTCCGGCTCGGTGAACACCGTTATGTAATCGACCATCTCCAGCGCAGCCAGCAGGGCGGCCCGATCGTGCTGATTGTTGATAGGCCGATCCGAACCTTTGATCATCTTCACCGAGCTGTCACTGTTGAGCCCGGCAACGACAACGTCACCCTGTCGCCTGCAGAATTTCAGGTATTCGATGTGCCCCCTGTGCAGTACGTCAAAACAGCCGTTCGTGAAGACGATTATCTTTCTTTGCCGACGGTGCCGGTCAAGTACGCGAATCAGGGAATCCACCTCGCGGATTTTGCCGCCCGTACCTCGAACCTGTCCGGTAATCTCGTCGGCAATTTCTTCGGTGGTGACCGTCGCCGTGCCGAATTTCTCCACTTCGATTCCGCCGGCAATATTGGAAAGCTTCACGGCGGTTTCGTAATCACATCCGGCGGCCAATGCTGCCGCGATCGCCGCCAGGACCATATCACCGGCACCGGTCACGTCATAAACGCTTCGGGGCCGGGTGGGGACCATCAGGCTCTTGTCCGCCGTCTTCAGATAAGCGCCTTCCTTGTCGAGCGTGATGACCACGGCGTCGAGCTGCAGCTCTTGAAATAGGTGATCCGCCGCCCTGGCGGCCGTCTCTTCATCGGTGACATCGAAGCCCGCCGCGGCCGAAGATTCCTTGCGATTCGGTGTTATTGCTGTCGCGCCGGTGTATTTCGAATAATCACTTGATTGCGAGGGATCGACCAGGACCTTTTTGTTCGCCTTGTTTGCAAGCCGGATCATCTCCCGGCAGAGCAAATCGCTCAGCAGCCCCTTGTTGTAATCCTGCAGGCAGACCATATTGACCTGCGGCAGCCTGTCTTTGTAAGATTTTAGAATCGCCTCGTTCAGCTCATCGGAAAGCGGCTCGGCGGATTCGCGGTCCATTCTCATCAATTGCTGGCGATGGAGATGTTGTGCCATCCCGATTAGTCTTTGCTTGCTGATGGTAGGGCGATTGTTCGCCTTAAACAGGCCGCTTATATCAGCTCCGGCTTCTATGAGCTTTGTCTTGATGATTTCGCTGTCCCGGTCGTCTCCCATCACACCGAGGCAGTAGACCGCGGCCCCTAACGCGGCAAGATCGGCAGCGACCGAGCCGGCCCCGCCGCAGCGGTGCTCTATGTGGTCGATTTTAAGGACCGGAACCGGCGCCTCGGGGCTGATTTTCAACGCGTCGCCGTAGATATAAACATCCAGCATAAAGTCGCCCACGACCAGCACTTCCGGCGAGCCGAGGTTCATAACAATCTGTAGCAGATTTTCGTACATATCAGTGCAAATTTATATTTTATTATTTTGCGACGATTTTACCGGCTAACGTATCTTTTATCAAGACTGTTAATTTATCCTCTCCCGACAGGAATCTTATCTCGATGGCCAGATATGCAAAGGGCAGAGATAATTTGTAATTTGAAATCTGAGATTTATAATTTGAAATAACCTTCGTCCAGTCTTTCTGCGTTGTCAGTATCAAGTCCGCCCCGAGTTCTTCCGCCTGCTCTGAAATTTCGGCCAGACAGGCATCCGTATAGTGATAGTGGTCGTCGTAAATGTTCGAGCCGGCCAGTTTAGCTCCGAGCGTCCTGATAGTCTTCAAAAAGGCGTCCGGATTGCCTATGCCGCAAAAGGCGAATATTTTTTTACCCTTTAACTGCTCGACATTGATTTTTTCATTATTCGCCAACTCAGCATAAAGGGCGGCATGGACCGATCGTGCAACCACCATATTTGGATTAATAGCCAGCAGCTTATTTTCAAGCTCGTTCAGTTCGCCCTCGTCGATTTGGTCGCACCTGGTAATAACTACGGCTCTGGCTCGATTCAGTGAAGTTACGGGCTCTCGAAGCAATCCGGACGGGAACAGTCTGCCGTAACCGAAGGGCAGCGTCGCATCGATTGCAATAATGTCAAGGTCTCTGGCCAGACGGCGATGCTGAAAACCGTCATCCATAATCAAAACTTTTGCGGCGTATTTGTTTATGGCTTCGGCAGCGCCGGCAACACGGTCCGGATTGACAATTACTTCGGCCTCCGGACAGCTTTCGGCAAAAATTGCAATCTCATCTTCGAAGTCCGCGTTTTCATGCGCTCTTGCTTTATAGCCACGGGTAAGTATTGCGCACCTGCAGTCTTGAGTTTTGAGTTTTGAGTTTTGGGTTATAAGGTTGTATAGCCAGACTACGAGCGGAGTTTTGCCTGTCCCGCCGACAGTTATATTGCCGACGCAGATAACCGCCGCATCGACATGATGTGCCTTGAGCAGTCTTGTGGAATACAGCAGGTTCCGAAGCCGGACTACAGGCCAGTATCCAATCGCCCCTGCTGCAAGAAGAAACCTCAAAATACTCGCACCTGAACCGCTGCTTTGACCTGAAATTAGTCTGCGGTAACTTTGTTCGTAGTTCATAGTTTCTTTACTATAAACTTCTGAACTCATAACTACGGCTTGCCGATTTTCTCTATAATTGCATCGGCCATCTGGCTGGTACCGACGGCGGTCGGGTCGTCACGGTGCGGCTTCATGTCGTAGGTGACGTCCTTGCCTTCGGCGATTACCGCCGCGACTGCGTTTTCGAGCTTGTCGGCCTCGGCTTTTTTACCTATGTGCCTGAGCATCAGCACGCCGCTGAGTATCAGCGCCGTCGGGTTGACCTTGTTCTGGCCTTTATATTTCGGTGCGCTGCCGTGTGTGGCTTCGAAGACGGCAGCTTTTTTACCGATATTTGCACCCGGCGCCACGCCGAGTCCGCCGACCAGGCCGGCACACAAATCACTCAATATGTCGCCGTAAAGGTTCGGCAGCACAAGCACATCGTAAAGCTCGGGCTTTTGAATTAGCTGCATACACATATTATCGACGATGCGGTCCTCGAATTCGATATCGGGATATTTCTTCGCGACCTGCCGGCTAACTTCGAGCCACAGCCCGTCCGAAAATTTCATAATGTTGGCTTTGTGAACGCTCGTGACCTTCTTACGGCCCATTTGACGGGCGTAATCGAATGCGAACCGGACTATACGTTCGGAGGCCTCGACTGAAATAGGCTTGATGGTTATACCGGATTTTTCCCGCACCTTTTTTTCGCTGTGTTCGTTTATCCAGCCTATCAGCTCATCTGTGTCGTCTTTGCCGCTTTGAAACTCTACACCCGCGTAGCAATCTTCAGTGTTCTCGCGAACAATTACAAGATCGATGTCGGTGTACCGGCTCCGTACACCTTCGTAACTCTTGCAGGGCCTGAGACAGGCATACAAATCAAGCGACTGGCGAAGATGCACGTTGATGCTTCTAAAGCCTTTTCCGACCGGCGTCGTAATCGGGGCCTTGAGAGCCACACCGGTTCTCTTAATCGATTCGACGGTAGCTTCAGGAAGGGGGGTTCCGGTTTTTTCCATCACTTCCACACCCGCTTCGGCCATATCCCAGTTAATCTCGGCACCGGTCGCGTCGATACATCGACGCGTCGCTTCAGCAATCTCCGGCCCGATCCCGTCGCCGGTTACTAATGTTACATCAGTCATTTCAAAAACTCCAAAAATCCATAAAAGCGTGATTCTACCCGCCCGAAGCGACATTGTCAATCGAGAGTCTTCGAAATTGTTTCAAGCGGGCGGGGCTCACTGCCGGTATTTGTCTGATATTGCATAAAAAATTGCCGGGCCGGAGAGTTCTGCTATAATATCCGGTTAAAAGAGACTGTAGTAGCTTTACAGAGCAAATGAAACTTAACACATGTGCCTATAATGACTTATACAAGACCTAATGAGCCAATCGCAACACTTGATCTACC
>Ga0209121_10001805_pt1 | contig 22350 bp, 18 predicted proteins | sample Cruoilmetagenom3_FD_187292 | JGI IMG/M metagenome (GOLD analysis project Ga0209121, IMG submission 187292) | Oil polluted marine microbial communities from Coal Oil Point, Santa Barbara, California, USA - Sample 3 (SPAdes) (version 2) | ecosystem: Environmental > Aquatic > Marine > Oil seeps ... | reverse complement strand
AAACTGATGCCATGTTCTTTTGGAGTGATTGGGTAAGGTTCAGAAATTTGCACTACTTCAATATGTTTCAAGGTTAGTTCATATCCACCAGGGGCACGACTATCATTTCTGACAATGCCTGTGACTATAATGGATGATTCCTGTGTGAGTTGAGCACAGAGTTCGAGATTCTTATCGGAGATTTCCTTTTTTACTGCAACGGATTGTATTATACCTGTTCCATCTCGGATAAGAAGAAAATATATTTTTCCACTTGAACGTTTGTTGTATAACCATCCCTTTATTGTTACCTCTTTCCCTACATATTTTCCAATATCCTCTATATAGACATTATCCACAAATAGACCTCCCTGGTATAATGTTCATTATACCTGATTACACAGATTTTACAATATGATTACACAGACATCCTTATTAGAATGTCTTTCTTATAGTGAATAACACATTTTTTGAAAAAAAACAAGAAAAATTTTATTGACAATAGAGATTTATTCTGGTAATGTTCTTTCAGTGCGGGCGTAGCTCAGCTGGTAGAGCACAAGCTTCCCAAGCTTGGGGTCGCGGGTCCGAGTCCCGTCGCCCGCTTTTTCTTTAAGATAGGAGCTATTCTATAGTAGTATACTTAAAGATTGATATTACTCTATCTCTTTTTGGTGTTTCGGGAATGCAATTCCCAAATTAGAGGAAAGGAGGAAGTATGTGGAGAAAGTACATTGTTCTTTTTTTTATATTATTTGCAGTCTCTCTTTCTGCCCAGACAAAAGAGGATATTGAATATGCCCTTAACGAGATTGCAAAACCCCTCGGTGGCATTGTCAATGATGCTGTACTCGAAGATGCGAATACCCTTGGTGGTTTACCACATTTTAATGTGACTGCAGGTATTAACCTCAGAAGCGTGACATTCAAGGACCCGGATGACCCAGAAAATAATGAAGAATGGACAGCCGGTGCAATAAGTTTTGAGGGAAGGGTCGGGCTGTTTAAGGGAAAATCTATTGCACCAACTATAGGTGGTGTAGGTTCTGCCGACCTTCTTTTTCGGTTAGCATTCTATCCAATGGGTAACGACGATTCGACCTCCTTTGTTCCACTGGTAGGTATCGGTTTGAAATTGGGTGTAATAAGAGAGTCTCTGACAACACCTGCAATCTCTATAACGGCACAGTATACCGGTTCATCAAAATTTGAACTTTCTGATTCGAGTGGGACCTATGCTGAATTTACGATGAAGGTTCTGAGCTTCCGCACAGATGTTAGTAAGAACCTCTTTATAGTAACTCCTTATGCAGGAGTTGGATTTAACATAAATTCAATGAATGCACATATTTGTTACCATGACCCGTGTTATATGCCATGTTACGAGTCCTATGCTGTTAGTCCTTCAGCTACGAGGCTTTACCTTGGTCTTCACAAGCAGATATTTGTTCTCGGGCTTAATGTAGAAGGTGGATTATCGGGTGATAAATTCTACTGGGCTGTTGGCGTTTCCGCCGGAATGTAAGAAAGGCAGTATAGAGATGAGGTAGGCGCAGGCTTTAGGAGAGTAGGCAGTAAGCAGTAAGGAGAAGAGTGATGAAGCAAGTTAAAAATTAAAAGTTAAAAGTTAAATCTAAAAAAACTAAACAAACTAAATAAACTAAAAAGACCAGATGAACCGAAATAGAGAAAAGGTTAATGAAAAAGGAGTTATGATGCAGAAGATATTTGGTATTTTCCTTATTTTTTTTGGTAGTTTTTCCTTTCTGTTTGGGAATCCAAACCATATACCCGTTACAAGGCTTGTTTCACCTGATGACTCAAAACCTATGGGTTATAAGGAATGGAGAGAAACCGTTTCATACCCAGCAAAGATGCATATTGGGAAAGTAGGGGAAGGGCTCGCAGATGGAGACAAAATAAATATTGTTGTTAATGCTACGCTCTATCCGAAACTTACATATTTTCTTGACCCTTTAACAGGGCAGTTTATAACAGATTTAACAAACAGTGGATATAGTGTATCTGTCGATACAATGTCGATGAGTTCCGACCCATTTGCACCAGAAACCTTGAGAAACTTTCTTATAGATGAATATAATGCAGGTAGCATAGGAGCCATTTTTGTGGGAAACCTTCCTATTGCCTGGTTTCAAATGATGGAGGTGTTCTGGGGTTCACCGCCATCATATACAGATTTTCCCATAGACCTTTTCTATATGGACCTCGATGGAATTTGGCAGGATAAGTATAAGAAATCAAGTGACAGTCTTATTCTGGGTTCGGATTCCATCTATGATATACATTCAGGTAATATGGCACCAGATTTCTTTGTGGGGAGGCTCACTGCTTCTCCAGTTGGTAACGATAGTGCAATGATATATGATTACTTCGAAAGAAATCACAATTACAGGATTGACAGCCTTAATCTGTCGAAAGAAGCACTCTTTTACATAGATGATGACTGGGCATATTCAAGCGGTCAGTGGTCTGGTGACCTCGGCTTGGTCTACGATTCTATTCTTGTTGTTAATGAGCCGGAGACAACGACTGCAGATGATTATAGAACAAGACTTCCTGTTTCACATGAATGGGTATCGCTCTTTGCACATTCGTGGCCTGGGGGTCATGCTTTCAAATGCGATAGCGGTAACTCCTGGAGCTGGTTCTATTCATACGAAATACCTACAATAAATCCTGTTGCCAATTTTTATAATCTTTTTGCCTGCTCGAATGCAAGATATACAGAATCACAGTATTCTGCTGGTATGTATACATTCCGAAATGCATACGGGCTTGGTGCACTCGGTTCTGCAAAAACAGGAAGTATGCTTGAGTTCCAATATTTCTATAATCCTCTATCCCAGGGTAAATGTCTCGGCGATGCTTTTAAGGACTGGTTTGCAATAATGGGAGAAACCTGGGCAGATACATCGAGGTCCTGGTTCTACGGTATGACACTCATTGGCGACCCTACTCTTGTGGTTAAGGATTCATCGAGTTCCATTGCTGAGACAATTGACAGAGGGAAGAGGATGCAAGTTATCATTTCTCCCAATCCTGCCTCTCAATTTGTAAACTTTACATTTTCGGATAACACGAATGGCTTAATTGAGATTTCTGTTTACACCATTGATGGAAGAAAGGTCTATGCGGAAAAGCAAAAAGGGATATCGAGACTCGGATGGGATTGCAGCGAACTCCCTGCAGGTATCTATTTTTGCAATGTTGTTACACAGAGAGAGAAATTTTCAAATAAAATAATTATAGTAAAATAAACAGCATGGTAGGCGCAGGCTTTACCCCGTGTAATAGGAAAATGCTTTCACATAATGGTATTACACAGGGTTACCCTGCGGATATTTTTTAAAATTCCTTTAATAATCTGTTGGCTATGACGAGTCTTTGTATCTGGTTTGTGCCTTCATAAATCTGGGTAATCTTCGCATCCCTCATCATCTTCTCTACTGGATAATCCTTCATATATCCGTAACCTCCGAAGACCTGGATTGCATCTGTTGTGACCTTCATCGCTACATCGGATGCGAACATTTTTGCCATTGCAGATTCCTTGCTGTAATTTTTTGCACCTGTATCTATATAGTGTGCAACGGAATAGACAAGCGACTTTGCGGCTTCTACCTGTGTTGCCATATCGGCAAGCATTATCTGAATTGCCTGAAAACTGGAAATTAATTGACCAAACTGAATTCTTTCTTTTGCATATTTGATTGCTTCCTCCAGTGCTCCTTCAGCTATTCCCAGAGCGAGCGCACCAACACCTGTCCTTGTCAGGTCAAATGTTCTCATCGCTACAATGAAACCCATTCCTTCTTTCCCAATAATGTTTTCCTTAGGAACCTTTGCATTGGCAAAGACCAATTCCCTGGTGGCGGATGACCTTATTCCCAGTTTGTTTTCTTTCTTTCCAAAAGAGAAACCCTCTGTTCCTTTTTCAACAATGAAGGCGGATAGTCCTCTTGCGCCCCTCTTTGGATTTGTTGAGGCAATAACAGAATATATTTCTGCTTCACCCCCGTTTGTAATCCACTGTTTTGTTCCATTGAGAATATAATTATCCCCATCCTTAACTGCCGTTGTTTTTATTCCAGCAACATCCGAACCTGCCCCTGATTCTGTAAGACCAAAACCTGCCAGTTTTTCTCCCGATGCAATCTGTGGTAGGTATTTCCTTTTCTGCTCCTCTGTTCCAAAAAGCATTATTGGTTCTGCCCCAAGTGCATTCGCAGCATAAGAGGTTGCAATACCTGCACAGACCTTTGCAATCTCTTCTGTTACAATACATAGGTCAAAATTTCCCATACCAGCCCCTTCGTATGGCTCAGGAATAAAAATTCTGAAGAGGTCTGCTTTTGCCATTTCTCTTAGTATTTCCCATGGGAATTCCTCTTTTTCATCTAATTCCTGTCTTACAGGTAGGATTTTATCTTGTGCTATATCCTTCACAACCTTTAATATCATCTTTTGTTCCTCATTCAAAAAATAATCCACAATTCCTCCCTATGATTTTTCAATTGCTTATTATTCTCTATAAATTTCATTCTGTTGTTTATATAACATAATAAAAATTGAATGTCAAGTGGAGTTTTTTTTATTAACTTGACAATCTTGTTTCTTTTTGATATAAAGAAATAATAAAGATGTTTGTAAGAATGGACTATAGATTATGAAAAAAATTATTCTAATCTTTTTTTTATATTTTTCATTTGCTACTATTCTTTATGGTTCATACAGTGGTTCTATAGGGCTTAATAGGATATCCAAAACTATAGATTCAGATAGACTTGAACTTACAAGAGAAGGTTTTGATGTAATGAACAGGATTGATGCAGAGTTGAATTACGATTTCAATGGATACAGCTTAGGTATGTCCATTGGTTTAGTAGAACCAGAATCGATAAATGAAATTCTTCTGAGGGTATGTAAGAAGGAGAGAAAAAGCTACCTTCTCGGTTTGGAATACAATTCCTCTAACATAACAGCGGGTATTTTACTTCTTGGCGGGAAATATTTTTTTATTGGAGGTACACCATTTTTGATGAAAAGTGAACTCGCTATTTTTAAGAATTCTGTAGGTTTTACTTCAGGCTTTACATCTTATTACTTTAATTCAGTTGACATAAATATTCCATTAGATGTTAAAATCGAAGATGGTCAATTAGATAGGATGATAGGGATGGATATTAATTATAGGATTGATAAAAAATCTTCAGTGAAAACTGGAGTTCATTACTTTACAAAGAACGGAATTGAAATCTTTCTTGAGCCCTGTTATCGCATGAACAAGTTTTTTTGCATTGCTCTAGAATCCTATATTGCAACAAGAAATAATTCCGGTTTCGGTATGTCTTTGATATATGCACCGAATACAGTGAAAGGGAAGATAGATAAGATGCCAGTAAGGATTGTTCCAGAAAGGTTGGCTAAAGAGCCAGAAGAGACGGTTTCCAGAAGCGAAATTGAGAGGAGAACAGACGAAGTCCCGGAAGACAAAGTCTCAGAAGAGAAGGTCACAGAAGTAGAAGATAAGGAAAGTCTGAAAGAGTCAGAGGATATGTTGAGTAAGATTGTAAACGGTCCTTATAAGAGAGGGATTGAACTTTACTGTGCCGATAAATACGAAGAGGCAATAGATGAGTGGAAAAAGGCACTTAAACTATTGGAAGATGAATCACTGGGGGATTTCGAAGAGGTAGAAGGTTACAGGAAAAAATGTGAGAGAAATATAGAGAATGCCAGGCAGAAAATAAAAGTCATGGAAGAGGAATAAAGGTACAGGTAAAAAAAAGGAGGAGATATGATTAAAGGTGTAAAAATAAAGAAATTGAGGGTTATACCTGATGAAAGAGGAAAATTGATGGAGATTCTCAGAGAGGACGATGAGATATACGAAAAGTTTGGTCAGGTATATATGACGACCGCTTACCCGGGGGTTGTTAAAGGGTGGCACTATCACAAAATTCAATCGGACAATATGTCTGTTGTAAAGGGAATGATGAAGATTGTTTTATATGATTCAAGGGATAATTCATCGACTAAGTGTGAAGTAAACGAATTTTTTGTGGGTGTTCACAATCCCGTTCTTGTCCACATACCTCCTCTTGTTTACCATGGGTTTAAGTGTGTCGGTGAAGAGGAGGCTATTGTTGTTAATGTTCCCACGGAGAAATATAATTATAATAGTCCTGATGAGTATCGTGTTGACCCCCACAATAATGATATCCCCTACGATTGGAATCTTAAGGAGGGGTAGAAAGGAGAATAAATGAGACTACTTGTTACAGGGGGAGCAGGTTTTATAGGAAGCAATTTTGTAAGGTATATGCTTAAGAAAAAAGAAGATGTAAGGGTAATAGTTCTTGATGCACTTACATATGCGGGTAATCTTGACAATTTTCCGGATTGGGTGTGGGAAAATCCAAACTTCTGTTTTTTCGAAGGGGATATAAGGGATGAAACACTTGTAAGAAATTTGATGAGAAATGTTGATATGGTTATCCATTTTGCAGCAGAAACACATGTAGACAGGTCTATTGATAATTCTTCTCCATTTATCTCAACGGATATAAAAGGTACTCAGGTGTTACTTGAAGCGATAAGAAGAGAGCCCGTGGATAGATTTATCCATATTGCAACAAGTGAGGTATATGGAAGTGCACTCAAGGTGCCGATGGATGAAGAACATCCTCTTAATCCACAGAGTCCCTATGCAGCTGCAAAGGCTGGTGCGGATAGAATTGCATATTCCTATTATATTACATATAATCTTCCTGTTGTAATTATCAGACCATTTAATAATTATGGTCCGAATCAATTTCCAGAGAAACTTATTCCACTTTTTATAACAAACGCTATTGATGATCAACCTTTGCCTGTTTATGGAACTGGAAAGAATACGAGGGATTGGGTTTATGTCAAGGACTGTGTGAAGGCATTTGAGAAACTTATCGATGTAGAAATAGGGAAGATAAAAGGAGAGGTACTCAATCTTGGAAGTGGTAAGGATACAGATGTTATTACCATTACAGAGATTATTCTCAATGAACTTGGAAAGGATAAGTCCCTGATAAAGTTTGTAACGGACCGATTGGGACATGTAAAGAGACATATTTCTTCAACGGAAAAGGCAAAAAGAATATTGGGATGGGAAACAACGACCGAGTTTGAGGAAGGTCTTATTTCCACAGTAAAGTGGTATAAAGATAATGAGCAGTGGTGGAGAAAGATCAAAGAAGGTAGAAAGGAATATAAGGAATTTTATAAGAAGTGGTATAAGTTTTAAAAAAGCGCAGAGCAAGCCCTGTGTAATAACATATCTACTCCAAAAATAACTATTACACGGGGCAAGCTCTGCTACTCCAATACACAGGCTAACGAGCCTGTGCCTACCAATAAGAGACACAACAAGGCTGAAGGATTTAATATGGATTATATTTTTCTCTTGCATTTTTAAAAATGATATGCTATTTTAAGTATTGCTTAATGTTTGAAGGTATAAGATAGTGAAAATAAAAGAGGTAGAAAAGGGAACCATTGCAGCCAGACTTGGTATTTCAAAAGATAGTGAAATTTGCTCCATTAACGGTAATAAAATAAGAGATGAAATAGACCTTATGTTCTATGAAAGTGATGAAAATCTGAATATAGAAATTGAGAAGGATAGGAAACGAGTGGTATACTCTGTAGAAAAATTACCGGAAGAAAGATTGGGTATTGTTCCTACACCTTTTCGTTTTAGAAGATGTAATAATGCCTGTATCTTCTGTTTTTATGACCAGATGCCGGGAGGTTTAAGGGAGTCCCTTTATGAAAAGGATGATGATTACAGACTTTCGTTTTTATACGGAAACTACATTACCTTGACCAATATGGTTGACGAAGATTATAAAAGGATAGAAGAACAGAGATTAAGCCCTCTTTTTGTTTCTATCCATTCGACCAATCCTGAAATAAGGGCTATGATGCTCGGAAGAAAGGGGAAAAGTTTTGATATTATGCATTCCCTTGAAAGACTTAACAATGCCAATATCGAGATTCATTCACAGGTTGTAATCTGTCCAGGAATAAACGATGGTGCTGTACTTGAAAAAACCGTTTTTGAACTTGCTGAATTTTTTCCAAATATTCGTTCTGTTGCCATAGTGCCTGTTGGATTAACAAAACATAGAAAAGGGCTTTTTCCCTTGAGAGAGATGACAAAGGTTGAATGCCTTGAAATTGTACAAAATGTTTTTATCTGGCAAGAACTGTTCAGAAAAAGATTTGGTTTGGGTTTTGTTTATCCATCCGATGAACTCCTTATGAAGGCTGAATTTGCCATACCTATGAGTTGTTTCTATGATGCTTTTCCGCAATTAGAAAATGGTGTTGGAAATTCAAGAATTTTTCTCGATGATATTGATGCTCTTAATACAGATGGGCTTAAGAATATGAGAGCCCATATTGTTTTTATCACATCTATGCTTCCATTTCCCTGGGTAAATCTATTAAGAAAAAGACTTTTGCTTGAGACATCTATTTCCTGCGATGTTCTCTCATTAACCAATAAATTTTTTGGCAATAGTATAACGGTTTCAGGGCTTCTTGTGGGAAAAGATATCCTTTATGCTATAAAGAGATATAAAAGGAAGACAGACCTTTTTATTGTTCCCCAAAATGGACTTAATGAAGATGAATTATTCCTTGACGGTCTTTCCATCTCAGCGGTTAATAGATTATCGGGTAAAAATGTGATAGCCTTGCCTTCTCCTGTTTCATTATTACAGAAGATATTAAAAAAGGAGATTCTCCAATGATGAGTGTTGTAATCGTCGGAAGACCGAATGTAGGAAAATCATCCTTATTTAACAGGATTATTAAGAGGAGAAAAGCGGTTGTTGAGCATATCTCCGGTGTAACGAGGGACCGTCTGTTAGAAAGAGCAGAATGGAGAGGAAAGGGTTTTTATCTTACAGATACAGGTGGATATATTCCTCAGGGAGCAGACCGTATAACGAATCTGGTCAAAAAACAGGTTAGCCTCGCAATAGAGGAGGGAGATATTATTCTATTTATGGTGGATGTGGTTGGAGGTATTACTTCAATGGACAAAGAGGTTGCTAACTCTTTGAGAAGATATAACAAAAAGGTTTTTCTTGTGGTAAACAAGGTGGATAGTGCAAATCGTGAAGGACTTATTTACGATTTTTTCAAGCTCGGATTTGAAAAGGTTTTCCCTGTTTCAAGCATTCACGGCAGGGGTGTTGCAGAACTGCTCGATGAAATAGTTAATTTAATTCCCGAGAAGAATATTACTGTAGAAGAGGGAAGGATTAAAATCGCAATTGTAGGAAAACCGAATGTGGGCAAATCCTCTCTCTTTAACAAGATTACACAGGAAGAGAGGGTTATTGTTGATGAAGAACCAGGAACCACAAGGGATGCCATTGATACAGACCTGGAATTTGAAGGTGAAAAAGTTACACTTATTGATACTGCAGGTATAAGGAGAAAACCAAAAATTAAGACTAACCTCGAGTATTACACGATAAAACGTGCTGTTAATGCCCTTCTTTATTGTGATGTTGCTATGGTGATGATTGATGGTTCAACAGAAATTACGAGACAGGATAAGAGACTGATTGCACTTTCAGGCAGAGCAGCTGGTTGTGTGGTGATTCTCTTAAATAAGATGGACCTTGTTCCCAGAAAGAAATGGCAGGAGGTTATCAATTACTTTCATAAGACACTTACATATATGACCTATTTACTTACTATTCCCATTTCGGCAAAAAGTGGAGAAGGGGTGTTTGATGGGTTTCGTATTGCTATAGATGGATATAAGAGGAGTGTAGGTTATCTAAATAGTGAAAAATTGAGTAGGACAATAGCAGATGCTGTTACCTATTACCCACATAAACGTATCGGTAAAAGACGGGTTTTTATTACTGGATGTAAGCAGGTTTCTGCGAATCCTCCACAGATTATTTTTTACACGAATTTTCCAGATGATATTTTAAAGGGTTATCGAAGGTATCTTGAAAAGAAGATACGAGAAACATTCCCATTGTTGGGAATCCCACTTGTAATGCGGTTCAGGAAGAGAAGAGGCAAGTTCAAAATTAACAATGCAAAATGAAAAATGAAATCTAAACCAAACTCAGTGAACCAGAAGAGGAATGAAAAGAAAAAATGTTATATTTGATTAGTTTTCTTATTGGTTTTTTTGTCGGTGCTATACCATTCGGTTTTATTGTTGCAAGGTTTAAGTGTATAGATATAAGAAAGAGAGGCAGTGGTAACATAGGTTTTTCTAATGTTTTCAGGATTGTTGGTAAACCTGAAGGGATTGTGGTTCTTATACTTGATGCTATGAAAGGGTTTTTGCCAACCCTTTTACTCATACATTATTTTGGATTCTATTATGGTATGGTTGCAGGTCTATCGGCTATGCTTGGACATATATTCACACCGTTCCTAAGATTCAAAGGGGGAAAAGGTGTTGCTACTGGACTCGGTGTATTCATAGCCCTTGCGCCTTTCTCAGCTCTGTTTTCTTTTGTTGTATGGTTATTTGTTGTTCTTATATCCAGATATATTTCGCTTGGTTCTCTCTCTGCTGCTGTCATACTTCCAATTTTTATCTACTTCAGTAAATTTCTTGTAAAGGATGAATATAATATTGTTCTTGAAATATTAACAGTGCTTGTTTGTTTACTTATTATCTTTATGCACAGAACCAATATTAAAAGACTCCTAACAGGAAAGGAAAGAAGGTTTACATTTTAACTCATCTACTCATTTACCAGTTAGGCTCTACGATGCAATGATACTAAGACGTAGATAAACTAAATAAATCAAGTAGAGGAGTCATCAAGGAAGGAGGGAAAATGCGGGTTGCCATACTGGGTGCGGGTAATTGGGGAACAACTCTGGGATTATTACTTGCAGAAAAGGGTATGGATGTAACCCTGTGGGAATTCTTCAAAGATAGGGCAGAGGAGCTTAAGAGGGATAGGGAGAACAGGCGATTTTTACAGGGGTTTCCATTTCCAGACAATCTGGTTAGTACATCGTCCATTACTCAGGCTGTAAAGGGAAAGGATATGCTTGTCCTTGCCGTTCCATCGCATACATTACGTTCTGTTGTTAAGTGTCTCAGGGATTGTATTACGGGAGAGCCATTGGTTATTAGTGTTGTAAAGGGTATAGAAAAGGATACATTGAAGAGGATGTCTGAGGTAATTGAAGAGGATTTGTCCAGCAGGTTTAAAGGAAAGGTTGTTGTTCTTTCTGGACCAAGTATTGCAAATGAGGTTGCGAAAAAGATACCGACGACCGTTGTTACAGCAGGTAAGAATCCCGGCTTATGTAAAAAGGTTCAGCAGTTTTTTTCAACATCATCTTTTCGTGTTTATACCAATGAGGATATTGTCGGTGTTGAATTGGGTGGAGCCATAAAGAATGTTATAGTGATTGCAGCGGGAATCTGTGATGGAATGGGATTCGGCGCTAATACAAAATCGGCACTCTTGACAAGGGGACTTGCAGAGATGAAAAGGCTGGGGCTAAAAATGGGAGCAAAGGAGAAGACATTCTCAGGACTCTCTGGTATGGGAGACCTGATAACAACGGCATTCAGTAAGGATAGTAGAAACAGATATGTTGGTGAAGAACTCGGAAAGGGTAAAAGTCTCGATGAGATACTTAAAGGTATGATAATGGTAGCAGAAGGTGTGAAGACGACAATTTCTACCAGGCAACTGGCAAAGGAACAAAATATAGATATGCCCATAGCGGAGGAGGTTTACAATGTCCTTTTTAAGGGCAAAAAACCTGAGCGAGGGGTCTATGACCTTATGACAAGGAAATTGAAAAGAGAAAATTGGTAACATGTTTTCTGAAAACATGTTTGATTACACCGATTTTTGTAAGATTACACAGATGAAAAATATAATATTTTGCTGGAGGGAGAATTGAAGGATAAATCTTACTATACACCACAGGAGGTATCTAAAGCACTTGAGGTAGAAACCTATGTTCTTCGATACTGGGAAACACAATTTCCTTTCTTAAAACCCGACAGAACGAAGGTCGGGTGGAGAAGATACAGAAAGAAGGACATTTCAAGGCTTGTTCTTATCAAGAAACTCCTTTATGATGAGCACTTTACTATTAAAGGAGCAAAAAGAAGACTTGAGGAGTTAGGTAAGGATGGTGCACTCGACCTGGAAACCACATTTGAAGAGACCCAAAAAGCAAGTTTCTTTAAGGAAGTAAGAGAGGCGCTGGAAGAGATGCTTAGGATATTGGAGACGGAGTAGTAATAACTACTCGAGCAGGAGCGATTCTTTTGCTGAAGGGATTACAGATATTGATAGGACATTTTGATTGTTTTTTTCTTGACAAGTTCTAAAATTAGCATTATATTCACGAAAAATATAGTTAAGAAGGGAGGTGATGAAGTTAAAATTTTTTGTAGATTAATTAAAGAGTTATTTTGTTTTAAGAGGAGGAAGAGATGAAGAGGTATAAATTTTTGATGTTTGTTGTTATTGCAGCAATGCTCTCCTGCTATAAGATTCCGTCAAAACCGCCGCAGTGGGAAATTAGAGTAAATGTTCCAATCGGTGATTCAACGGTGACCGCACAGGAGATGGTCGATGATACTTCGATAAACCATAAATTAAGCATTGAGATAGACCCCGATTATAATGATACACTCTGGACAGTATTTCATTTTTCGGATACTGCTACAGGATATTTTCACGGTCCTACTATTCCAGGGGACACTATTCTAAAAATGTTAGTAAAAGAAAAAGTGGCCAATAACATTGATACGACAAAAAGCCATTTTCACAGTCTGGCAAAAGTATTGTTGACAAGGGTATATATCAAGGGAAATTGTTCAACGGATTTTTATGCTACAGTTACCTGTAGTCTAAGTCCCCCTGCTTATCAACAACACTTTGTTCCTTTTGTCGAGACATTTCCCATTCAGATAGCAGCGACTTCCCATCTCGATACAACAATGGTTTTCAAGATAGATAGTTTTCCGCTTGGTCCATACAGGAATCATATTACCACTGTTTATGACTCTGGTGATATCTCTATAGATTCAGCGATGGGGTATGCAAAAATGCCTATTGATTTTCTCTCAAGGGGTGATACCATTATTACATTTTTGAAAGGGGTTGAAGTCGATGAGGATGCCCGCACCAACGAGGATAAAGACCTTCTTAAAAGGGTCATTGTTCATCTTGTTTTTACGAACAGGACGTCAGCAGGATTTACAGGAAACTTCCGTATAGGCACAAGGGATTCATCCATTGTCTGGCATTCACATCCAATAACAGTTGAAGCAGCACCTCATGATGCTCAAGGTTTTACAACAGGTGAGCCAACAGTAACCATTATTGAGGATACGTTAACAGACGAGTATGTTTCTATGACGGATGAGGATTCGCTTTTCTGGAGGGCGAACCTGACCATTCCAGCATTAGGGAAGGTTTTTCTGAAACCGGACGATTGGCTCAGATTGTATGGTTATGTATCTGTTGACCTATGGTTTGATTCTGAATCACTTGGGGAGGAAGAATGAAAAAAGGAATATTATTACTGGTTATTTTAGTCTTCGCATTAAGTGTGCAGGCTTGGGCACATTTCTCTTATCAGAGTGACTGTGAATGGCTTACTACACCTTCCACTTACGGTCCGAATGCGGTATTCTATAATCCTGCACTACTTTCATATCCTAAGAATCCAGGGTTCAGTCTCGAGTTTTTGAGAGCAGGAATAGATGTTACAAATAATACCTTTTCTATTTCCAATTGGAATGACTATGCAACAAAGGATACCCTCAATGTGAGCGATAAGGATTTTGTAATGGACCTTATTCCCACCGGTGGATTTTCTTCATCTATTGGAGCTGATGTTGGATTGTTTGGTTTAAAAATAGGCAACTTTGGATTCTGTCCGAGGGTTATTGTTGGTGTTAATGAGTTGATACCAAAGGATATTATTGATCTTGGTTTCTATGGTAATGAACTTGGAAGAACCTATCAATTGACAGGAACAAGGGCTGAGGCAATAGCATACAATGAATACGGTATTGGTTATTCAATGCCATTCAAGGTTGGGGAAGAGAAAACGCTCTATGCTGGTATATCTATATCCTATGTGAGGGGTTTCTTTTATGGAGAAGTTGAAAAGGTAGATGGTGATTTTGTATCCGACAGCCTTGAAATTGTAGCCAATGTTGATACCTTCCATTACAAGTATTCACTTTCGGAATGGGGTAATAATCAAGGATTTTCAACAAATATTGGATTTGCAATGGATGTCAATAAAAATATGCTTGTCGATGTATCTTTTAGAAATCTGTTTTCTTCCGTTGGCTGGATACATGAATTAGAAACAGGTTACTTTGCTGGAAACCTTGATCCCATAAATGTCTTGAGATACCTGAACGTTTATGATAACCTTCCGGATAGTCTCGATGATAAATGGAAAGAGGCGTTCGAGGAATTTTACGAAATTGATACATCAAGTGCTGAGGAGAAATTCACTGTTCATCTACCTATTCTTATGAATGTTGGATTTTCCTATCAAGGTTCCGAATTCTGGAAACTCTTCGCTCAGTATGAGCAGGGTTTCAAGACCGGAGCACTGACGACCACGACACCGAGGATAACGCTTTCGGGTGAATACAATCCATGGAAGGTTTTACCATTAAGAGGTGGATTTTCATTTGGTGGTAAAGAGTCATTTGCAGCGATGATTGGATTTGGACTATCCTTTGACCAATTCTATATGGATTTTGGTTACGGTGAACATAATGGTCTGTTTATGGGCTCCAAAGGGCAGTCTCTTGCATTTGATGTTGGTATACGGTCTTCAATGAAGGCGAAGATACATGGGACAATAAAGGATTCAGTAACACTCAAACCGCTTGTTGCTAATGTGGTTTATCAATCAGGTGAGAAAAAGGAAAGACTTAAATCGAAAAAGGATGGAACTTATGGCTTCAGTGTTCCTGCTGGAAAGGTCTACACAATTGCCTCAAGGAATGAATATTACGATAGAAAGATAACAAAGGTTGCTGAAACAGGAGAGGATATCAGACAGGATATTCTTCTTGTTCCCAAATACGGTTTTGTTGCCTGCACCGTCATGGACAGTGTTACAAGCAAACCACTTGCAGCGAAGATTGTTGCTTCCAGTGGTAAAAAATCTGTTGAAGTAAAAGCGGATAAGAATGGACAGGCACGAATAAAACTCCTCGCTGGTGATTACAAGTTTGATGTATCCTACCCGGAATATGCACCAATAATAAGGAAGGTTACTGTTCCAAGAGGAGTTGAGGTTCAGAAGGTATTCAGACTCTTGAAGGCAGGTGGCGTTATCAAAGGGCTTGTTTACGATGCAAAAACAAAAGAACCAGTGGTTGCGAGTATTACAATTGTTGATACAAAGACGAACAAGAGTGTGAAGGTTCTCAAAACAACGGATAAGGGTGCTTACAATGTTGCTCTTAAAAAGGGAGAGTATAAACTTAAGGTTACACCAGAACCTAAGGAGTATATCTATCAAGAAGCAATCATTACTCTTGCTTCAGGTGAAACGGTAAACAGGGATTTTGCTCTACTTAAGAAAAAGATGAAGTTTGTCTTTAGGAATATTCTCTTTGATTTTGATAAGGCAACACTAAGGCCAGAATCCTATTCTATCCTTGATAGCATCGGGAAGATAATGGTTGAGAATCCAACGATAGTTGCAGAATTGAGTGGACATACGGATTCGCGGGGTTCGGGAAGCTATAACAGACGTTTGAGTCAGAAAAGGTCAAATTCCGCAAGAAACTACATCATACAACAATGGCATATCGTTCCGACAAGGATTATAGGGAAGGGGTATGGTGAGGATAGACTTATTATTCGTCATGCACGAACGGAAGCAGAGCATCAGCAGAATAGAAGGGTCGAGTTTACAGTGATACGTGAGTTGAAGTAGGGCTTGTAATTCGACAAATACTTTGCAGAAAGCCGACTCTAAAAGAGTCGGCTTTCTGCTTCGTCCAGCATTCTATACTTTTCTCCAAGTGAAAAATAGTGATCCTCAAGTTCCATTTTTAATGTATCGATCTCTTCCATCAGTTTCTTTATCGTATTACCATCCATATATGTTTCTGGCAGAAGTAATAATTTCTCTTTCTCTTTCACTTCATTTTCTTTTTCAACAATGGCATCTTCAAGTTTATCTATCTCTTTTTTCCTCTTATGAATTTCTTGCCTTCTTTCTGCTTCTTTTCTTTTTTTCTCTTTTATTTTCATCTTTCCCGATAGAGTTTTCTCATTTTCCTTCTCCACTATCACTTCTTCCTTCCTCTTTTTTAGGTAGTAAGAATAGTTACCCCAGTATAGTTTTAATTTTTTTTCGATTATAGTTGCTGTCTTGTTACAGATGACATCGAGCATAAATCTATCATGGGATACAAGTATAATGGTTCCTGTAAATTGGATGAGTGCTTCCTCTAAAACCTCTTTCCCTTGAATGTCAAGATGATTGGAAGGTTCGTCAAGAACAAGAAAGTTAGCTGGTTTTAACAGCATCCGAGCCAGTTTCAATCTGCTCCTTTCACCTCCGGATAGAACCCCAATTTTTTTCATTACATCATCACCCGTAAAAAGGAAGGTTCCAAGATAACTTCTCAACCTCGATATCTCAAGGTTGGGTGCTGTAATTTGTGCCTCGTCAAGTATTGTTTCCCCTCTTGCTTCAAAGGATAGGTCCTCCTGAGAGAAAAATTGTATAGAAACATTATGTCCGAGTTTTCTTTCTCCTGTATCAAATTTTTCTCTTCCTGCTACAATACGAAGGAGTGTCGATTTTCCAATGCCATTTAGACCAACGAGTCCAATTTTATCACCCCTCTGGAGTGTAAAATCAATTCCACCGAGAACAATATTTTTCCCGTAAGATTTTCTAATCTGTTCAAGGTTTATTACCACCTCTCCGCTCCTCGATGGTTGGGGAAATTTGAAATGTATACCCTTTGTTTCTTTGGGTAATTCAATCGTATCCATCCTCTCAAGCATTTTTATTCTGCTTCTCACCTGTCTTCGCATATGTTTTTTTGCCTTAAACCTGTTTATGAATCTTTCTATCTGCTCTACCCTTTTCTTCTGATTGTAATATTTTTTTCTGGTTACTTCTTTAACCTGTGCTTTTTCAAAAAGAAAGTCCTCGTATGTTCCATAATAATTCTTAATCTTTCCCTGTGTAAGTTCACAAATCCTCCTGGTGAACTTATCAAGAAAATATCTATCGTGGGTAACAGCAATGACAATGCCTTTGAATCGTTTGAGAAATCCCTCAAGCCAGTTAAGTGCTTCTATATCGAGATGATTGGTTGGCTCATCAAGTAAGAGAATGTCAGGATTCATAAGGAGGATGCGTGAAAGAAGAATACGCATCTGCCAACCACCACTGAATTCACCTGTCTCTTTTTCCCTCTCTTTCTCACTGAATCCCATCCCTCTCAGTATCTGTTTTACTTCCTCTTCTTTTTGAAAACCCCCAATTTGATTATATCTATTACTCAAGACAGCATATTTTTGAGCTTCTTCTTCTGTTTTTAGTCCTATTGATTCGCAATATTTTAATTCTTTTCTCAGTTTTTTTATTTCTGGAAAGCCACCGAGTACCTCTTCTGTTAAAGTAGAACCCCTTATTGCTACAAGGTTCTGTGGTAAATAACCGATTAGTGTATTCTTTGGATAGGTGATTTTTCCTTTTTCAGGTTGGATTTCACCTTTAATGATTTTAAGCAATGTTGTTTTTCCAGAGCCATTGGGTCCTATAACCCCAATTCTTTCTCCGTCGTTGATATGAAGATTAAGATTGGAAAATAGTAATTGTTCACCGAAACATTTTGAAACAGAAATTATGTTAAGCATCGTTAGATATAATAACTATTGCAGTTGCTAAGTGATCTGTATCCGACATAGAAACATCTAATGTTCTATTTCCCAATATCTTTTTTGATTTTCCTCGAATAATGAGATAGGGTTTACCCAGTTCATTATGCCTGGTTTCAATATCCCTCCAGCTTAGTTTTCTTATGCCTGTACCCAGGGCTTTTGAGAATGCCTCCTTTACCGCGAATCTGACGGCGAAACAGATAGAGGGTGTTCTTTTTGTCCGACAGAATGCAATTTCATCCGGGAGGAAGACCCTATTGAGAAAACGGTCTCCCCATTTTTTTATTACCTTTTCAATCCGCTCTACTTCAATAATATCTATACCTATAGTCATATAAAAACTATACTACTTTTTTTTGTTAATGTCTACAAAAATTTTGGTTACGTTTGACAACTTGCATAAAAAAAACCTTGACAAATCTTTTTTTTGGGGTAGAATAAAAAAAATGAATTATTATAGGATATTGGGGGTAAATAAGAGTGCTACAAAAGTAGAGATCAGGAAAGCATATTTGATATTGGCGAAGCAATATCATCCAGATAAGTTTACTGATAAGAAAAAGGCTATTGAGATGCAAGAAAAGTTTACCCAGATTGTTAAAGCATATAAAATCCTTATGGAAGATAATAAGAGAAGCGAATACGATAAAACTCTTCAAAGCGCTTCTTATAAAGATAAGGTAGAAAACACTCCAAGAACCGTTCAGGCAAAAGTGGCATTTAAGAATGGTATCACATTTTACAGAAGGGGTGATTTCTGGCGTGCAGAAAGATATTTCAAATCTGCTGTATCGCTTTCAGAGGATATGCCACTATATAAAAGTTATCTTGGGCTATCTCTTGCTCATCAGAGAAAAAAACGTGATGAAGCAATTAAGTACTGTAAAGAGGCAGTTAATGAAGAATTATACAATGCGCGTTTTCATGTTAACCTGGGCATTGTCTATAAACTACTGGATGATGGGAAAAATGCAATTAAGTGTTTCAAAGAGGCTCTTACCTGGGATGGAAGCAATCAGAGGGCTATAAAAGAACTCCAATCTTTAGGAAAGACGAATAAGGGAAAAAAGGGTTTATTTTCGAGATTTTTTAACAAAGGAGAATAAATGGGAGAAGGTTTTGTTGATTATTCGGAAATGCTTGAGAAAACGGTTGGTAGCACTCTTGGTGCCTCTGCTGCAAGTATTGTTGGGATGGATGGAATTCCACTTGCTGATTTCAATAAAGATGAATCTTTTGAGCAGAGTGTTTTTGATGCTGAAATTGCCACCATTTTGTCAACAGGAGAAAAGGCAATAAAAGATACGCAATCAGGAGAGCTTAAGGAGGTTATTCTTTCAACAGATAATGTTACTATAATTGCCTGCACCATAGGGAAGGATTATTTTGTTATGATTGTATTGAAAGGGGAATCGCAGAATATTGGAATGGCAAGGTTAACGATACGAAAACTCTCTAAGGAACTTGCCAAAACCCTTATATAAGATCTTGTCCCGAGTGCGAATCTAATAATTTCATTCTTTGTAATAAAGATTGATTGTTATATAAATAAACCAGTATTTGATGTCTCTCAGGTTTGAATCTACCGTTAGAAAATCTCCTGCGATAATCTATCTTTTTTTTATTATCATTGGTATAGTTTCTATTAGATTTTTTCCTGTAAAGGTTTGTTTCCTTTTATATACCCTTCTATTTCTTTTTATCATAATCTTATTATTTTATATACTTAACTTGAGGTTATCATCGTTAATCATCGATATCCTTTTAATCCCCACTCTTATTGTAGCAGTTATGTTTACTTCTGGCTTGAGGGAGAATTTTCCAATTAAAGAATGGATGGAAAAGGGGAATATGGAACATTTAGGAATGTTGTTAGAAGTGCCAGTTATGGAAGGGAAAAATAAGGTATTTAATGTCCGATTAATAAATAGTCTAAACAGGAGTTTTTCCCCTTCTATTATCAGGGTTTATGCAAGGACATTGGAGCAAGATATCGGATACGGTGATATAATTCTTTTTAGAGGAATATTGGAGAAACCAGCTGTTGCACGTAATCCAGGAGGGTTTAATTATAGAGACTTTCTCAAACGAAAAGGTGTTCAGTATATCTCATATATAAAGAATGGGGCTATAACTTACATTGGACATTCGAGAGTAAACCCGTTCCTAAAATCTGTAATTTTTCCTCTGAGGGAATACTGCACTAAGGTTATATCAAAAAACCTTGATGATATTCATAGTTCACTTCTTCAAGGACTAATGGTGGGGCAGAGGGGTAATATTCCAAGAGAAGTAAAGGATATCTTCTCTGATGCGGGTGTTATACATATCCTTGCTGTAAGTGGACTCCATGTGGGAATAATCTCTCTTTTTCTTTTTGTTGTTTTTAGATGTTTTCGTTTACCATTTAGTATATCAATCTTTCTTTCCTGTTTTTTACTCATTCTTTACGCATTTCTGACAAACCTCAGACCATCCGTTGTAAGAGCAACGATTATGTTTGTATTTATAATGTTTGGGATGTTAAGTCAGAGGAGAGTGATTATAATTAATATAATTGCTCTTTCTGCTATTCTCATTCTTATTCTTAAGCCAGAAGACCTTTTTGATGTGGGGTTTCAATTGTCTTATGCTGCAACATTTTCCATCGTTATTTTATCACAGAGGATATATGATTGTTTTCCTTTAAGGTTAAAGGGTTTAAGAGTATTAAGGAATTTTATTATTCTACCTTTTTCTGTTTCTCTGGCAGCACAGTTAGGGACGGCTCCTATCATTGCGTTCTATTTCTATAAATTACCTATTATAGCCCCTATTGCGAATATTGCCATCGTTCCTATTGTTTCACTTGTTATACCTATCGGCTTTCTCACTGTATTGGCAAATATTATACATCCCATATTTTCTGCAATACTTTCGGGTGCGAATTGGTTGCTGCTTCATCTCATGTTGAAATTATCCATATTTTTTTCGAACATTCCCTATCTTTTATTATGGCTCAAGAGACCAACACCACTCTTTTTTGTTTTTTATTATCCATTACTTTTTACATTTTTTCTTTTACACGCGCAGAAAAGGTTTAAATTCTTTATATTTACCTCACTTGTAATAGCCAATATTTTTATTTTTGGGAAGGTATGGAATATTTCACACCGAGAGTTAAAGGTTGATTTTCTTGATGTTTCGCAAGGTGACGCATCAATTATAGAATTTCCAAACAGTGAAATATGTATTGTAGATGGTGGGAGACGAAGTGATTACGTGGACTATGGGGAGAAGGTACTAACACCTTTTCTTCGCTCAAAAGGAATTAAAAGAATAAACACAATAATTGCTACGCATCCTGATGTTGACCATTATGGAGGGCTCATAACAGTCCTTGAAAACTTTAAGGTCGATAAACTTTTTCTCAACGGTTCATCTAAAATGACATTTCTCTATAGGAAAATGCTTGACACTGCAAAAGAAAGGGGAGTCCCAATTTATAATATCCATAAAAGTGAGACAATCTGGCTTGGAGATTATCCTCTCTATGTGCTCAATCCACCTGTTCTAAAGGGCTTCGTTCTGCCTTCAAATGAGGGCTCCATTGTTTTTAAGTTTGGTTACGGTGCTCAAACATTTTTGTTCACCGGGGATTTTTCAAATAAAATATTAAAACTACCATCCATTTTGATGGCTTCTACCGTTCTAAAATTTCCACATCACGGTGCACGCTTTGGAGATGAAAGAAGATTTTTGAGTAATGTTCATCCTGAGATAACTTCTATATCTGTTGGAAAGGATAATCCATACGGTCATCCCACGAAGGAAAATATCGCTATTCTGGACTCGTTGAAAAGTAGGATTTATAGAACCGACAGGGATGGTGCCATTATCCTAAAGACCGATGGAAAAGAAATATGGGTTAAAACAATGATTAAATAATCGAATGCACCTCTGAATCTCTCCCAGAACACTACTAAAACTATATACGGTACCGATTAACTAATCTCTGGTAGTGAAGAATACATTTACATTAAAAGAATGTTGGGGAGATGTGGCTATTTTTTTTAAGAAAAAAGAAAAAAATCAATAAAAATACTTGACATTACCAAAAATTTTCTATATAATAAAAAATTCTTAAATAGTACTGCCTGTTGTTAAGTGTTTGGTAGTACAATGATAAGACGGTCCTGTTGGTGATAAACGACTTTTTGAGATCGAATAGAGAGAAACATTTTTTTTAGACTTTGGAGGTAAATAATGGCGAAGGAGAAGTTTGAGAGGACGAAGCCGCATGTAAATATAGGGACGATAGGGCACGTAGATCATGGTAAGAGCACATTAACGAGTGCAATAACGAAGGTATTGGAGAAGGATGGATTGGCGCATTATGTACCTTTTGATG
>Ga0209121_10001802_pt1 | contig 22368 bp, 22 predicted proteins | sample Cruoilmetagenom3_FD_187292 | JGI IMG/M metagenome (GOLD analysis project Ga0209121, IMG submission 187292) | Oil polluted marine microbial communities from Coal Oil Point, Santa Barbara, California, USA - Sample 3 (SPAdes) (version 2) | ecosystem: Environmental > Aquatic > Marine > Oil seeps ... | reverse complement strand
AAAATAATGTAAAAAGAATAATTATAGGTATGCCACAAATCTTCCAAGATTCATATAAAAAATCTGCTGAAAAAGTAGAGCAATTTAAAGAGGATCTCTCTAAAGTAATAACTGTTCCAATAATATTTCAAGATGAAAGCTATTCTACAACTCAAGCTCAAAATATGCTAACATCTCTAGGACAAAGTACAAAGAAATCAAAGAGTAAAATTGATATGGTATCCGCTGCAGTATTCTTGCAAGAGTTTCTAAATTCTGAAAAAGAGAAAAATGAAAAGCATTTTTAAAATATTTCTACTCGCTTTAATTACAGTAATCGCTCTCACCATAATTATTAAATGGAATTATAATAAAGTAATTGAGACACCCAATAGTGATAATTCAGAAAAGATTACTTTACAAATTACATCGGGAGAGTCTGTCGAATCAATTGTTGATAAGTTAGTCGAACATGGAATACTAAAAGAAAAATGGGCAACATATTTTAAGGTATATCTTAAATTACAAGACATATCTCAGAAGATACAAGCAGGAACATACGAAATTCCCAAGAATCTAAGTATTAAAGAAATTGCACAAACAATACAACAGGCAAGAGGGCTAGATATCTGGATTACTATTCCTGAAGGATTGAGAAAAGATGAGATTGCAGAGATACTAGATACCGAATTAGGAGAGGGAGGGAATGGACTCTTTGAAAAAGATACTTTCCTAAACCTAACAACAGATTCCGACTTCATACTTACACTGGGATTCCCTTATAAGTTAACAGACCTAGAAGGCTACCTTTTCCCCGATAAATATGCTTTTTCAGTAGAAAATGTAACCGCAGATGTGTTAAAAAAGATGGTCGATAATTTCCAGACAAAGGTTGGTAAAAAAGATTCATATAACGACATCATAATAGCAAGCTTGGTAGAAAGAGAGGGATATACTGCTCAAGATAGGATGATGATTGCTGATATAATGAAAAGGAGACTAGAAGAAGGTTGGTTACTTGAAGTAGATGCTTCGCTTCTTTATCCACAAAAAGATTGGCAACACACAATAACCAAAGTAGATAAAGAAGAAACCAATCCATACAATACGTATAAAACCCCTGGTCTGCCTCCTACTCCAATATGCAATCCAGGCCTTGAGGCAATTAATGCTACTAGGAATCCAGAGGAAAACACTTATTACTTCTACATTCATGACCCAGAGGGAAATGTGTATTTCGCAGAAACATATGCCGAGCATAACAGAAATATCGAAAAGTATCTTAGATAAATTACATAGCACTGCCTAATGGGAGTCTCTCTAAATATAAGTGATAAAGATATTAAAAAAATGAAGGTTAAAAAAACTCGCACTAGAGAAAAGACTTCAAAAAAGAAATCTATTTTCTTCTACGTTCTCTTTACAGTCTTAGTGCTAATACTGGGAGGTGGAATATATTTTGTATATAAAGGATATAAGATAGGAAAGGATTTAGGCTTTAATTTCCAACCTGGTAAGTTAGTAGAAAGTAAAGAGGAGCCCGAATTAAAGAAAGATTCTACAGATGGGCATACAAATATATTACTCGTTGGGATAGATACCCGAGAAAATACGGGACTTCTTAACACGGATGCGATAATGGTGGCTTCCTATAACCATAATACAAAAGAGACTGTCTTGATTTCAATTCCAAGAGATTTTCATGCTCAAGTAAAACCAGATGTATATTGGTTTAACAAGATAAACTCTGCTTATTATCTAGCAGAGGGGAAACAAGAGGGAACTGGATTACCTACTCTACAAAGTATAGTAGAAGAGATTGTAGGCTTAGAAATTCAATACTACGCAATGATAGATTTTAAAGGATTCGTCGAATTAATAGACTCTGTAGATGGAGTATATGTAAATGTTGAGAACAGTTTTACAGACTATATGTATCCGGATGGTAATAGATATCAAACTGTTTCTTTTGAGGCCGGTCCCCAACTTATGGACGGAGAAACTGCTCTAAAGTATTCTCGATCAAGACACTCTCAACAAAATGGAGAAGGCTCAGACTATGCAAGAGCTAGAAGACAACAGAAGGTGATAGCAGCGTTTAAGGATACGGTGCTCAGCTCTGAGACACTCCTAAACCCTTCTAAAGTAATGTCTCTACTGACTTCTGTACAAGACAATCTAAAAATCTCTGAATTCAACTTAAACGATATACAGGCAGGAGTCTCAATACTTCAAAATGCATCAAACCTATCCACTTACTCTTTTGTTCTTGATCCAAATGCTGGAAATAGAGAATTAATTAAAACTACTAATACAATAGGATACGGTATAGGTCCAATATCAGGTTTAGGTAATTATGAAGATATTAATGAGTATATAACGCTTGTCCAAAAATATCCCTCCCTATACTCGGAAACCCCTTCTATTTACATATATAATGCTGGGCTAGGATATCAAGAAACATACAATAATACTGTATCGCTTCGAGATACTCTTAAATACTTAAATATCCGTTTTATGGGAACAAGGTATGAAGACAAGGAGGGGGTAACTATATTCTCGAACAAAGATGATGAATTTACTGAATCGGTTAATACCCTAGTAAATTACTTAGAAACAGAAAACAAAACTAAACCAGAGTACATAACAACCCGATTGAACGGAGAAGATATTACAATCCTCTGGGGAAAAGAGGAGAGCCCTGAAGAGGTGGTTTCAGAAGATAATAGCGAATAAATATGCAAAAACTTTACATAGGAAAAGAGACTTACATATCCCTTTCTAATGCACACAAAGCACTTGAGGAACTACGTCAAAGTGGAGAATTCGACTTCATTATAATAGATGCTGAGAAAAGTGAACCTTCAAGAATTGTAGATGTACTCTCCTCTTCCTCTCTATTTAATCAATCAAGGATTCTCTTCATAAAAAGATTATATCGTAATAAAAAACGATCTGAGATAATTGAATTTCTTTTAGAATACCTAGAAAAAGAAAAAGCTGAACATATAATACTGTGGGAAGATCAAAAAGTGAGTGCTATTACCAGGTATGTCAAATACTTCAAGAAGAATAAGTCCTTAGAGGTATATGATGAGATAAACAAGAGAGCCTTTAAAACATATGCTAAAGAGCTATGTCAGAAAAATAATATCGAAGTTAATCAAAATATATTAAACATCTTGATGGAACGTTCAAACTACAATCCGGAAAGGTTGAACAACAATATTAACAAATTGAAATTACTCGGCAAGAAGGAAATAGTTGAAAAAGATGTTGAGACAAGTGTATCAAACACTTTAGAAAATGACATATGGAAACTCCTAGATGAGATGAACTCCCCAAATGGTAATCCCCTGACTATCTTAGAAACAATTTTAGAACAAGGGGTCGATCCATATTACATTCTACCAATGGTTGCTAGAAATATTAGATTAATAGCATTAACAAAATACCTGCAATCACTAAATGCCTCATATTCCCAGATTGCTTCAAAGCTAAAAATCCCCCCATTCACAGTCAAGCCCTTATTAACTGCCAGTGACAAGTACGCTTGGAGAGAGGTAAAGAAAAAATATGAGAAACTATGTAATTTGGATTATGAAACAAAAACTGGGCGGATTGACCCTAAACTTGGACTTACACTCTTTTGTACAATAGCATAAACTCCACTTGTTGACATTAACATCGATATTAAAATAAACTCTATCTATAGAAGTCCTTTATAATTGTAAATTTAAACCTACTTAATGGAGAGACAAAACAGAAAAACTAAGAAAACATTAAGAGCTCTAATAATTGTAGGAGGAATACTATTGCTAGCATTGGTAGGAGCAATAGTTTACTTCTATCTGCTAGAGGGAGATGATGATGGAAGAGATAACTTGGAGGAGATTACTTGTGGTTGCTACATGATAGACCCGAACATTGTAAGTGAGTGTGGTGACCCTAAACGTGCCTTTATATTCAATTTGAATACAGTTTCCGCTGATAAAAATTGTCAAGCCACCTGTGATATCAACGATTTGTCAGATAATTTATTAAACAGTACAACCCCAAAAGAGTCTTACAAAAGCTGTACAGTTCGATCAATCTCTGATACTAGGTGTGAAAACATGATTATTAGAGATCAAAACGATAAGATTGTTACAGGCCAAATAAGTCCCACTGACACTATAACTGTAGAAGCAACTTTCGATAAATCAACCTATACAGATTACACCTTTGAAATAAATTCTGAAGATATTGTACCAGATAGTGTTGATGGGAATAAAATTACAAAAGAAATATCAGAGTATGGTAGCAAGAGTTCTGTTGAGGTATTTGCTACCGCGAATGATGCTCAAGGAGAGCAGATAAACTCAATTGTTTGTCGAAGAATAGTCAATATTGAGACAGGAATATCGGCATCTGTTACAGACATGACGGTAGTAACAGAACAACAAGATGATGGAAAAACCAAAATCTCTGAAATAGCTATCTCTGTAGGACAATTAAGTAGCAGTAATGTAAAAATAAAGTACTCTTTTGACAATGATTTCCCATCTCTCACAGCTCAGGATGGTATCGTTATAGAATCTTCCAAGGGGTCTATCTCTATGTCAAAACTAGATCTCTACGATGAAGCAAATTTCGCTGAGGATTCTTTTAATATCCTTAACAATCATCTTGGAACTCTTGAAATTACCGCAGAGGTTTTTGTTGATGATATTAGTATTGGCTCAATTTCAAGGACAGTAACATTTAGAGATTCTAGTACCCCAACGGAGGAGCCCGAGGAGCCTGAAGATCCTGAGCTTCCATATTCAGAATTTTCAACAACTAAAGAGGTAGAGCAAACTTGTGTTGAACGAACGGAGGGAGACAATACCGTAGATTTTACAATAACTATTACAAACGCAAGAGAAGAGACAGATTATGAAGAAACCACTCCTGATGAAGTTACTTCGGTAACTGACTCTCTACCCCTTGGATTCTCTTACACACTAAACAGTACATATGTAAATAATACTCCCGCAACAGATTCCTCTCTAGTTACAGTTTCACAAATTGGAGATTCAGAAAAGGTAGTATGGCAACCATCGTCTCCTTGGGTAGTAGATCCCTCACAAAGTATGACTATCTCCTTCAGTGCTACGGCTGGTTCAGATAGTATCGGAGGACAGAATCTAAACGAGGTTGTTGCAAATCCAACAGAGATTCCTCTCGATCCCTCACTTCTAAGATCTCAGGTATCAATAATTGTTGCTAATGATTGTGAAAATATTACTGAAGAAGAATTGGAACCACCAGAGACTGGAATATTCGATACATTTGCAGGAAGAATTCTTGTAGGCTTGTTCGTACTGGTAATAGGGTGGATCATCTATACTAGCCCACAGGGTAATATCCTCTCTGAAAGAATTCTAAGAACCGAACTGTATGATCGGGTAGAGATGTTCAAATACAAAGTTATCAATCCTAAGAAATACTTTGAAGAAAAAATTGTCAGGAAAGAATCTAAAGAGAAGAAATAGAAAACCTTATAGGTAAACCATCTTTCCCATAGTTTGTATCCTCGGAAATAACTGAAAAATAGTACTCCTTTGAAGAAACAAGTCGTTCTATAATTACGCTGTGAGACTTGCTACTTGTCTCATTCTCGAGATCAACCGCCACCATGTCCAAATCATTCATATCAGCTCCATATAGTACATAGGAAGAGCATTTACCTTTCGTCTCCCAAGATATTTTAACAGAAGAAGTCTCATGCTTTTCAATATCGATATTGTATGGAGTACAACCTTCCACATAGGTAGAATCTACAGATCCAGAGACTCTAAAAAATACAAATGAGACAACAAGTATTAATATACCTATTACTCCAACGAAAATAAGTACTCTATTTTTCATACTCCTTAACAATAACATACTCTACCAAATTTGTGCTACCCAAAGCTGTCTCAACAATCAACTCAATCCTATCGGTTCCAACATCCGAGGAGCTCGGAATACCGTAAATATACTCATTGTTAACGACTTTGAGCCAATTAGCCCCATTTATCTCCATACTTACCTCCCCATCCCCACAATCTATGATTTCAGGAATAAAGAAATATTCTTGGTTAACATATGCAATATTGGGTATTACATTGACAATATAAGGGGTACAACTGGTTGTTCTAGTCCCCTTAACCTCTTCCTTGTTCCTCGTTCCAAAGAAAATAGAATACCCAATCGTCACTGCAGAAATTAAAATGATAGATACTATTAAGAGAAACTTCCTTGTGTTTATCATATACAATCAGTGTAGCAGTTAAAACTTCTATTTACAAACATACTCTTAATATATATAATACAACGCAGTATTTAATCATTTTAACCATATTTTTGAGATGCCAAATCTACAAACTTCAATAAAGGATCTTAGAAGCACAAAAAGAAGAACTGTATACAATGACAGATTAAGAAAGAGAATCAAGAGGGCTGAAAAGAACTTCCTAGATAGTATAGAAAAGAAAGATAAAGAAAAAGCTGAAAAATATCTTCAACATTTATACAAAGTCCTTGACAAGGCAGCTAAGAAAAATGTTATAAAGAAAGGTAAAGCAAGTCGAAAAAAATCTAGACTTGCAATTCAACTTAATAAACTGTCCATAGATAATGTCAAATCTACTAAAAAGAGCACTTAAGAATTCCTTAGTTCCAGCAATATTAATGATTGCTGGTAAGGCTTTAGGGATTTTTATTCTAAGTGCAAAATATGGTTTCCCTTTAGAGATCGGGAATGATATTGGTGGATTCTTTTCAACTCAAATATACTTTCAAGACCCAGATATCACATACTATGTTAACTCTGTTTCTGACTTAATTATGTTAATAGCACTAGCCATTCCAACTATATATCTAATATCCAAGACAGCCCTATTTCAATCCTCCTTAAAGAATCCTAAAACTATAGTAAAGGTTACGAAATTTAATATCCTAAAATGGATAACAAGGAATGATACCTCTTTTCTAAAAACCTTTCTCTGGTCTGCTTTCCTCTGGGTATGTTCAGGTTTAATAATTAAAAATACAATCTCTGGTGATACATATATTTGGATCGGAATCACGGCAGGATTAATCTCTATTTTCTGTGGTCTTGGAGCACTTAAAACATTTGAGGTTGAAACAAATAAAGTATATCCTAGTAATAGTAAGTACTATTGAAATGAAAAAAACAGAAATCAAGAAAATCCTAGTCTTAGTAGTTGAGCCAATAGTATTTGGTTTACTTGCCCTTCTATTCATAATACCTACGATAACAGTCGTTAACCTAAAACCTATCACAAAAAGTCTAAAAGAACTTGATGTGTTAGGTCTAAGTAACAAGGCTGAATTACAGATAACAATTGTGGGAGGTACTCATCAGATATTTGAGAAAGAGAGACTAGAGGCAGATAATGGAACCTACAAATATACAACAACTCTGAACGGTAGAGATTCTGACAGGTACTCTAAACCAATTCTTGAAATAGTAAACAATCGGGAAGAAAAAACCACTCTAGAAATATATGGGTATACCCATCTACCTACAAACTCAGATATTACAATGATTATTAATGATCAGGTATACAGACTACAAAGCCCTAATGGGGATGTTCAAACCCAAGAGATTCTCCTGCTCCCTCAACAGAAATACATCCTCTATCTCGCTATTGAAAACTTTTCAAATGTTCAATTTGATGAGGATTTTGAATTAAGTATAAAGGAGATCTAACTGTTCAATCTCCATATCCATTAAGCATTAAATATAATATAATTATCCATATTATGGTTAATTCATCTTTAGATAAAATACGCAATTTTTCTATAATTGCACATATTGATCATGGAAAATCTACATTAGCAGATAGACTGTTAGAGGCTGCGAAGATAGATATAAGTAGAGATAAAAGGAAATCTAGAATACTGGATAGATTAGATCTGGAACAAGAGAAAGGTATTACAATAAAACTCCAGGCATGTACCTTAATGTGGAAGGGAATTAAACTGAATCTAATAGATACCCCTGGGCATGTTGACTTCTCCTATGAGGTCTCTAGATCACTTGCTGCATGCGAGGGGGCCATCTTACTTATAGATGCGTCGCAGGGAGTGCAAGCTCAAACCATATCACATACACGAAAAGCTTTAGAACTTGGTCTTACACTAATCCCAGTAATAAACAAGATAGATCTACCCAATGTAGATATTGAGAGAAGGGAAAATGAGTTAATTCAACTTCTAGGCTTTGAGAGAGAAGAGATACTCAAGGTTTCTGCAAAAACTGGGGAAGGTGTTGAGGTTCTTTTGGATACCATAGTTGAAACATGCCCCCCACCAAGAGGAAACTTGGATAAACCTCTGAAGGCATTAATCTTCGATTCCTTCTATGATGAACATCTCGGTGTTGTCGTAGCTATAAGAGTATTTGATGGTGAAATCGCACATACTTCCAATAAACCAATAGAGCTATTCATACTACAAAAGAAAGAGGCTTTCAAACCTACCGAAATCGGAATATTTACTCCTGAATTAGAGAAAAAGGGGGGATTAAATTGCGGAGAAGTAGGATATGTAGCAACAGGATTAAAGGATATCGGAATGTTCACCGTTGGGGATACAGTATCGGATAGTATTGATATTAATCCTCTCCCTGGCTATAAGATTCCAAAACCAAATGTTTTCGCAACATTCTTTCCTGTAACCACAGATGAGTATGAACCACTAAAAATTGGTCTTAAGAAGTTAAGTATGAATGATGCCTCTTTAACATTCTCAAGTCAAAGATCCCACCTATTAGGTTCTGGTTTTAGATGTGGGTTTTTAGGCTTACTACACATGGAGATAGTTCAAGAGAGATTAGAGAGAGAGTATGATGTAAATCTGATAATAACTGCACCTACTGTCGAATATAAGGTTACAAAAACAGATGGAACAAAACTTACAATACAAACCTCGCAAGAACTACCCGGACCAAGTGAGATTGAAGAAATCCTAGAACCCTGGGTTAGATTAGAAATTATGACACCAGACAGATATATGGGGGTCCTAATGGATTTATGTCAATACAAGAGAGGAGAATATGTTAATACAAAATATCTAAACGATACTTCTGGAGATATACAACTCAAGGATAGGTACATATCAATACAATACGATATCCCCTTAGCCTCCCTTGTCTCAAATTTCTTTGATCAATTAAAAAATCTCTCCAGTGGATATGCTTCTATGGAATATGAGTTCATAGATTTTATGCCCGTAGCTCTCGTGAAAGTATCTGTATTGGTAAATCATGAGGAGATACACGCTCTTAGTTTTCTAGAGACAGAGGAGCTAGCAAGATCGAAAGCTGTAAAACTATTAGAGGTAATGAAGGGAGAAATCCCTAGACAACAGTTTCCTATTCCCTTACAAGCTGCAATAGGTTCAAAAATAATAGCAAGAGAGGATGTAAAAGCATACCGAAAAGATGTAACTGCTAAACTGTATGGGGGAGATTATACAAGAAGGCAGAAACTTTTAGAAAAACAGAAGAAGGGTAAAAAACGATTAAAGCAAGTCGGAGAAGTAAATATCCCACAGGAGGCATTTCTAAGCATACTAAAAACTTAAATAATGATTAAAAAACTAACTCTAAAAAACTTCAGAAAGTTCAAAGATCAATCTTTTGAGTTAAAGAAAAATATAATAATATTTCATGGTAGCAATGCTCAAGGAAAAAGCTCTGTCTTGGAAGCAATCTACCTAATTAATACAGGAAGTTCACCTTGGGCATCAATGAATGAATACATAAATGTTGAACAAAGTTCACAATATCATACACGTATAGAGACAGTAGAAGAGAATAAAAAATTTGTTTACTTTAAAGATAAACAGGGAAGAACACTTAAGATAAATGGAAAGAGCGTAAAACCTCAAACTTTCTTTAATAAAAGATCTGCGAATATCTTTAACCCCGAAAAGATTGAACTATTAATGATCTCGCCTTCTCAAAGGAGAAATTTCTTGGATAGTAATATATCGAAGTATGACTTTTACTATCAGAACACCCTTAAGGAATTTAGGAAGATATTAAGACAGAGAAATGCATATCTTAAAAAACTCTCAAAAATGTTCTATGACGATGGAATAATAGCAATAAATGATCCCCAATTAAATTTTTGGAGTAACAACTTCTCAGAAATCGCAACAGAGATAGTTCAGAAAAGAATTACCCTGACTAAAAATCTTTCAAAAAATGGATATACTGTCAAATACAACAGTAACTTTGATTTTGATAGGAGAAAAATTAATAACTCTGAGTACATTAAAGAATCTATACAACAAGATCTTGAAAAAAGTAAAAAGGGAGATATAGCTACTGGATATACCAATATCGGGCCTCATAGAGATGATTGGGATATTCTTAAGGACAAAGATATAAGAAAATTCGGCTCAAGGGGTGAAAAAAGATTGGCTATTGGACAACTTGTCTTTCAAATACAAGAAATTATATACAATGAAACTTCCAACTATCCTCTGCTACTTCTAGACGATATAGCCTCAGAACTAGATATCCTTAATACGAAAAGGATATTTGATAAGAATCTTCTACAAAAACAACAATCTTTTATCACGGTAATAGACTACAAGTCATTACCTAAAGCGATACTCACAGAGGCTCAATTGATTCATCTAAATGGCAATTGACTCCACTATTATTATTAATTCTGGTAAACTATAAATTAATGAGACAGCATCCAATACCACAAAATGTCCTAGATGTTGAGTTTAAACTCTTCACAAGATTTACATTACGGGAGTTCGCTTTCCTTGCTATTGGAGTAGGAAGTGGTGGGCTCTTCCTGTATCTTACAAGCAAAGGTTTTCTACCTGGTATCATAGGTGTCCCCCTCTTTCTCTTCCTTTCGGCAATTGGAGCATTCTTTGCGTTAATACCCATTAATGATCAACCCGCCCATAGATTCATAATTAACTACTTTAAAGCAATTAATAGACCGACACAGAGGGTATGGCTAAACAAAAAACTCAAGGAACAAAGAGCTAAACCTTTTTTAACACCGGTAAAAGAAAAAAGTAAGATAATTGGAGGAATTAAAGTAAAAACAAAAGAGGAAGAAGAAGTCAAAGAAGAGGATGCTGATATTTTCATAGATGAAAAATCAAAAAACAAAATTTTAGAAACAGAAATAAAAGAAGATACCGGCCCAAAGCCATTGAATAATGAAGATAATCTCTTAATTATAACCCAAGAGAATATAGGTAAGTACCAGTTCCCTATAAAAAGTGTCGACAAACTACCCGGAAATATTAATATCTGGTTAACTACGAAGGGAAACAAACCTATGGCCAATATTAATACGTATTTGAAAGATGGAGAAGGGAAAATATTGTATGCTAATCGAACAGGGCCAAATGGTTACTTTCTAACTAATAAGATGTATCCTGAAGGAATATATCATTTAGAATTTGAGGGGGATAAGTTTAAGGGTTCAAACATTAAGATTGAGGTAAGTAAAGATATGAGTAAATTACCTTTAAAAATAAGTAGTAGATAATGGATAAAAAAGCCAGAGCAAAAACAACTTCATCAACACAAGAACATATACAAGTAAAAGAGATTCTTGATGATCTCGTAATAACAAAATCTGGAAGTGTAAATCTTATAATTCAAACATCTGCCATTAACTTTGATCTCCTGGCAGAATTTGAACAAGATAGTAAGGTATATGCTTTTGCTGGCCTGTTGAATTCCCTAAATTTCCATATACAGATTTTAATAAGGACTAGAAGAATCGATATTACAAAATATGTAGATTATCTAAAAGATCAAGAAAGCTCGACGATGTCTAAAGGTACAAAAACACAATTAAAGATATATACCCAATTTATAGAGAACCTAATAGTACAAAATGATGTTCTAGACAAGAATTTCTTCATAATAGTCCCCTACAATACAACAGGCCAATTACCAGGGGCTAAGCTTTTCAAGTCGAAAAAAACGAAGGAAGAAATGGAAGAAAATCTAAAAATGAAACAAGATCAATTACTCGAAAAAGCAAAAATATTCCTATACCCCAAAAGAGATCACATATTGAAACAATTAGGAAGGATGGGGCTATTTGGTCATCAGTTAACAACAAAGGAGCTCCTTGCGGAGATGTATACAATTTACAATCCAGATGAAGATTTAGTTTTAGAAAATAAGAGCAGTGGAGAATAAATACAAATCAAAAACAATGGATAGGCTTAACCAGAGAAAAGAGAAAGTTTCTGGAGAGAGCAAGTATGCTTCTTTTACACAGAACTTAAGGGAGGAGATGGAAGATATAAAGAAACAAGCTAATCCTAAGGGATCACAAAAGGATGAGAGATTTAATGATCCAAAAGAGGATAAGAAAAAGAAGAACTTCTTTTTCAAATTACTTGATAATTTCGTTCCTCAAAAGAAAAAGAAAGAAGCAGCTATAAATAAAGAGCCTAGTATCAAAAGGTATGGAGATTTAACTACTCAAGATGTTATTGCTCCGATAGATTTAGAGGTCGACTTCAACACTTTACAGATGGGAAACTATTACTTTAGGACCTTCTTTGTCAGTGGTTACCCTAGATTCGTTGGTCCCAATTGGCTTTCTCCAATAATAAACTTCGAACACTCTCTAAGAATTAGTACTTTCTACTATCCTGTGGACTCAAAAATTATATTAGACAAACTAAGAAAAAAGATCGGAGAAATGGAAGCAACAATATATGGTCAAATGGAAGAGAGAAAGGTTATAGATGCCTCGGTTAAGGTAGCCCTATCAGACGCACAACAGTTGCAGGATTCTATAGCTGAAGGAACAGAAAAGTTCTTCCATTTCACAATGTATGTAACCATATATGCTCCAAACAAAGATCTTTTAGAGAAATACAGCCGTAATGTAATTTCTACCCTAGCTGCGATAAATGTAACAGCAAAACCTGTAACGCTCCAACAGGAACAGGCCTTTATAAGTACACAACCTCTTGGATTAGACAAACTCTACATAACAAGAAACATGGATACAACATCCCTTGCTACAACATTTCCATTCGTTACTTCAGAACTCACTATGGATCATGGAATAATGTATGGTCTAAATATGCATAATAATAGTTTAGTTATCTTTGATAGATTTGAACTAGAGAATGCAAACTCTGTTGTATTTGCTAAATCAGGTGCTGGTAAAAGCTATTTTGTAAAACTCGAAGCTCTTAGAAGCTTAATGTTAGGAACTGAAATAATAATCATTGATCCAGAGAGAGAGTACGAAGACCTATCTAGAGCTGTAAATGGTTCGTACATATCATTCTCACAAGACAAAGGAGACAAGATGAATCCTTTCGAACTTTCAGGAGTTAGTGAAGAGGGTGATGATGAGTTGAGAATGAAATTACTAGCACTTCAAGGATTCTTTAAAGTTATGTTTGATGGCTTAACAAGCATTGAATCATCAATTCTAGATAGGGCCTTGATATTGGCATATAGAGAGAAAGGTATAACATTTGATCCTGCAACACAAACTAATACCCCTCCTCTCCTAGAAGATCTGTATAAGGTCCTTAAAGGAATGGCAGAGGATACAGCCCATGAACTAGCTAGAAGAATGGAAAAATATATCATAGGTAGTGGAGCGGGAGTGTTCAATGAAACCACAAACTTTGAAATAGACAATCCCTTTACCGTGTTTAGTGTTAGAGACTTACAAGAAGAATTAAAACCTCTCTCAATGTATCTGATGCTTGATTTCATATGGACAGTAATACGTAAGAACAAGAAGAGAAGAATATTAATTGTTGATGAGGCTTGGTATATGATGCAGAGAGAAGACTCTGCAAGATTTATGTACTCCATAGCTAAAAGAGCAAGGAAATACTATCTTGGTCTAACTACAATAACACAAGATGTTTCAGACTTTATGAACAATGAGATGGGGAAAGCAATTGTTTCTAACTCTTCCTTACAGCTCCTAATGATGCAAAGCCCATCTGCCCTCGACAATTTACAGAAGCAATTCAATCTCTCTGATGGAGAGAGGAACTTCCTATTAAATTGTGAACAAGGGCAGGGTTTGTTCTTCGCAGGTCAGAATCATGTTGCAATGCAAATACTTGCTAGTATTCAAGAGAATCGTTTAATTACATCTGATCCAAGAGAATTGGAAAAGAGGAAAAACAAACAGTACACCGAAGCAGAGCAGGATTCCCGTTATCTATCTCAAATATTTGATCCTCCTGCTTCACAAAAGGCAGTAAATATAGATAAGACTAGGCAAAGAGAAATTATTGAAGATGCAGTTACTAAAAAACAACAAGAGATGGAAAAGATTGAACAAGAAAGAGAAACCTACCAAAAGAATCTAGAAAAGGAATTAAGGGAACAAGAAGAAAGACTTAATCCTGAGAAAGGTGATATAAAAAAGAGCTTAAAGGATCTTGTTGAGGAAAATACTCTAACAGGACAAGTCAGTAAAGAGAGAAGAGATATACAAGAGGGTAAATTACATATTACACCCCAAGGAATAATCGGAGATGAAAATGATGAACAACCAAATCAAACCTAAACAAGGCGCTGTGAAGAAATATACAATATCTGCAGATTCTTGTATTAAGAATTATCCTGTGTCAAATAAAGCCATTAGTGCAGTAGAGGAAGTTAATAGGTCTGAGCAAGGAGAAACCACTGAACAGAGAAGAGCCAGAGAGGCACTAAAGGTATCAAACCCATTCAAAGGAGTCTAGCTTAGAGGTCCTTGATCTGGAAGAACATACTTCTTCAAATTCTCTGGTGTAACTGATATTGGTATATTCTTACCTTCCACTATTTCTCTCGCTGCACTCCTAAGAAGTGTATTAATATTTCTCTCTAATTGACGTATTCCCGCATCAAAGCCAACTGGTCTTATTAGTAGGGGCCAAACTTCTTCTGCAATCTGTACATACTCTTTACTTAAGCCCATTTCCGCTAGAGCTTCTGGAAGAATGTATTCTTTTGCAATAACTTTCTTCTCTTCATCACTATAACTTGTAAAACGTATAACCTCCAACCTATCCAAGAGTGCTGCAGATAATCCCCCAAGATTATTTGCTGTACAGATAAAAAAAACCTGAGATAGATCTACTGGGTAATCAACATAATGGTCTAGAAAAGTAGAATTCTGCTCAGGGTCGAGTATTTCTAAAAGTGCCGCCATAATATCATTTAAAACCCCTTTATTGACGCTAGCTTTCTCTATTTCATCTAGTAATATAACTGGGTTCATACTCTGAGTTCTAACTAGAGCTTTCACTATCTGGCCAGGTTCTGCATCAATTTCATATCTAGGAACACCCCTTAGAGTTCTTACATCACCGATAGCTCCTAAAGATACTCTCGCAAATTTTCTTCCCATTGCTTTGGCAATGGATTGGGCTATAGTAGTTTTACCAACACCTTGTAATCCCAGAAAAAGGAGAACAGGAACAGATGAAGTGAGATCCCCGGCTAAGCTAGGATCTCTTCTCGCTTTGATCTTCTTTAATTGCATTACGGATAAATAGTCAAGTATCAGATTTTTGATAGTATCCATTCCGTAGTGGGTCGAATCCATCATCTCTTTGGCGTTTTGGATATCTAAATTATCCTCTGTAACTTCACCCCAGGGGATTCTAGTTGTCCAATCTACATACTTATCAACAGTCTCAAACTCTGCGCTATAGTTGCCCCACTTTGCCATTCGTTGCAATCTATCAACAGATTTCATTGTCTCCTCTTTTAGCTCAATAGGGAGCTTGGAAGAAGAAAGTTTGTTTCTCAACTCTACTATCTCTGAGATAATTTCATTAGGAATATTTCTCGTACTATTTTGGGGTCGAGCAGTATTTAAATCCATAACAAAATATATCATATTAGATGTTTCGTTTCCTGACCTATAACATCAAGAAATGTTAAGGAAAAAGATGAAGGTATACAAATAATTAGCTAAGCCCTCTTAATACAGCTTCTTTAAGACTCTTAGCAGCGTATTCCAAATCACTCTCATCGTTGTATATACCAAGACTAAATCTCATAGTAGGTCCAATACCGAATCTATCATGGAGTGGTTGTGCACAATGGAAACCTTCTCTAAATGCTATCCCCTTGCTGTCTAAAAAATCGCTAATCCCTTTCCCTTCCTTGTTCTGTTTTATCCTTTCTAAATCATTACATCCTTTAAAAGTAAAACCTTCAATATTGAAAGTAATTGCTCCATATTTTAGTTGTTTTTCATTTGGTCCAAAATGCCTAAACCATTGAAGAGATTCAAATTGATTTAAAAACTTCTCAATCAAGTCTTGCTCGTGAGAGAGTATTTCATTCCAACCACCCACCTTTTCTATTTTTTCTAATAGCCATTCTATCGCTGTACCTAACCCTATACCTCCAGCAATATTAGGAGTGCCTGCTTCATATTTCCAAGGTAACTCGTTGTACTCAAAACCTTCTTTAGAGACAGAGGATATCATCTCTCCTCCACCCATCCATGGGGTGAGTTTTTCTAGATGCTTCTGTTTACAATATATTGCACCACTACCGGTAGGACCATACAGCTTGTGACCGGAGAAAACTAAAGCATCACAATCAATCTCTCTAACATCTATCTTTACTCTCGCGACACTTTGGGCTGCATCCACTATCGTAAATGCATTAATCCTTTTTACCATCTTCACTATCTCTTCAATGTCATTCTTAACACCTAATACATTTGATATGTGCACAATAGATACTATCTTAATCCTCTCTCCATACTTCTTAATCAAATCTCCTAGCCAGTCCATATCTAGTGTGTAATCTTCTTTTACAGGGATATACTCTAATTTAAAATTGATTTCTTTCTGTAAGAGCATCCAAGGAAGGATATTACTATGATGTTCCATCTCAGTTATTACAACCACATCTCCATCTTCCAAGAGCTTTCTTCCGAAGGTCTGTGTTAAAAAGTTCAATCCCTCTGTACTATTCCTAGTAAAAATAATTTCCTTGTAAGATTTTGCATTAAGAAGCTTTGCAACTATATCGTGCGCTTCTTCCCAATACTCTGTAGCATTTCTAGATAGTGTATATGGGCCTCTATGAATATTTGCATTCTCCTCTTCATAGTACTTTCTCATCCTATCTATTACAACTTGAGGTTTTTGAGTTGTAGAGGAACTGTCGAGGTATGTAATACCTCTTTTAAGAAGAGAGCTATTTAATATTGGGAATTCTTTTTTAATATCGCTAAACATATCCTAAAAATTCTTCCACATTTTACTTGGTTGTACAGTCATGTCTCCTTTGTACTTACTATTCAAACCCTTACTTCCGTATGGTCTCTCACACTTACTATCCAATTCTTCAAATGCTAGTTGAGCAATCTTCATCCCTGCATATATTCTAATTGGGAGGGGAGAGAGATTAACCATTTCCAAAGTTAACCTCAATTTATTACCTGGGTCTAAGAAGCCCGCGGTAGCATGTATTATTAATCCCATCCTTGCTAGAGAACTCTTCCCTTCGAGTCTTGCAACATGCTTTGAATCGACACCTGTGACCTCCTGCACGTTTGAAAGTATAAATTGACCAGGCATTAAGGTGTATCCCTCTTTATCATCAATCTCTACTTTGACCATTAGGTCTGCTATTGGTTTTTTAACATCAATCACTTTATTTACCTTCGGATCAAAGGTTAATATCTCTCCGTCTAAATGTAAGTCGTATGATGCTGGTTGAACAAATTCATCTGAAAAAGGTTTTATATATATCTCCCCACTCTTTATTTTCTCTTTTATACTTCTATCTGAGAGTATCATTGCTCCCCTTTAACATTTTAACTTCTATCAATAAACTGCTCCTTAGATTTAGGATCAGGTTTCTCAATACTTTTCAATAGAGAATACCATATACTATCTTGGAGATTTAATAGCTCCAACCATTTATACACCAAAATCCTATAAGCAATATGCCCCCCTCTTCTAGTTCTTAAATTTATTGTATATTGCAAATCATCAAAAGATGCATAAAAGCAATATTTAGTACTGTGAGCATGGGGAAGAAGATACTTTGTATATTCTCTAGACACTTCTTCCGGCAAGAATTCTCTGGAAACCTTTCTCCATTTCTTAATCATTGAATATGTACCAACCAAAGCCTTTTGATACTCCTTTCTTAATTTCTCTAATTCCTTAATCCCTAGGTAATTACAAAGAAAGAAACAATCCATATTATCCCTTTTCAACTCATTATCAATATTCAATTGATCATGGAGTAGTGGAATGAATCTCTCAAAACTTCTGTGTCTATTCAAATCTTTTAATGTACCTAGGGTAGCCATACCTTCTAATTTAATAGCTCCTGATTGCCCCAGATTCCCTAATAAATTATGATGATCATGATTCTCAAAAATTATCTCCCCAATCTTTTTGCCATCTTCAAAATCAAACTCCCATTCCTTCTTGTTTCCTAATGGATTTATCAAAAGTTCATAATGAGTAAGAAGATTTTCAATAGCATTCTCGTTATAGTTAACAGAGCACGAATCCGCTTCGCAACCCTTGTTAATATATTTCTTTTGATCTGAAATCTCTCGACTTAAGTACTGTAGTATTTCTCTGGTCGAATTTCTTCTACAACAATTGGCATCAGTGTGTCTAATTAGCCCATCTGCCTCTCTAATATATTCGGGCATTTCTACATCTGACTCTGCCAACAGATTGAATATAAGGGTCGCAATCTCGTTGTCGACTATATCATCATTAGCATTTAGGTATGAGAGTAACTCTGCCCAATTCCTTGCAGACATTACTGCCGCCATACTAGTATTTAAACCATAGGGTAAAAGATATCTAGCAGTATCAAATACTCTGGCACGTAGAGCACTTTTTTCATCCCTATTCTCTTCATTAATCTCGAAATGTTCCTTGAGAGCAATTTTTGTTTTCTTAAGAAGTTCCCTATAATCGGCCATCTGTTTTAACATTATCCTCTCATACTCTTTTCGTATCTCTTCATCTTTACATATCTCTTTAGGAATTTTTACAAATTCAGGACTTTGAAAATTTTGATATCTAGTAGATCTCTCCTGTCCTGCGATTACAGAATTAAGATAGAAGATCTTCATAGCAAGAAATATCGGTATGTTCTCTATACATACAAAAAGATCCGCCATATCTCCTACAGATTTATGCCCATATTTATGAAATATTTTCTCTAGCCTTTCTGCCGCGTTAGTATCGTTTTCAATTATCTCTTTCGCTATATCTACAATCGAGTCTGCTGATCTACTATATCTAGCACCAAGGTAAGCATTAATTGAGGGTTGTTTCTGCTTGGGGTTCTGTAAAAGTGTATGTACATTGAATTTGTTCCATAGTGATTCAGACCTCAGGCTCGCTATTTGTAAACTTTTTCTAAAAGTACCTTTCACTTTGAATTTTTTACAAATTATCTATTCCTGGGATAGGAAATTCCTTGGCAAAAGCTATTACTTCTTCTCTAATTAATTTACTATTCTTCTCAGAAGGGTCTCTTAATATATCATCTATATATCCTGCAATCTTAATCATATCCTCCTCCTTCATCCCTCTTGTAGTAATAGCTGGTGTCCCTATTCTAACACCAGAAGGATCCCATGGTTTTCTTGGATCGTTGGGAATAGTATTCTTGTTTAAAGTAATATTAACACTTTCAAGAATATCAGATACCTCCTTTCCACTCCTTTCTACACTCTCTATAGTATCTACTAAGAATAGATGGTTATCTGTACCCCCAGATACTATGTTGTAACCCTTATCAGAGAGAGCTTTAGCAAGTACCCTACTGTTCTTCACTATTTGCCTTGAATATGTCTTGAATTCTTTACTCTGTGCTTCCCTCAATGCTACCGCTATGCCTGCCGTAATATGGTTATGTGGGCCTCCCTGAAGACCAGGAAACACAGCTTTATCTATAGCCATCCCATATTCCTCATTACACATTATCATAGCTCCTCGCGGACCTCTTAGTGTCTTATGTGTAGTTGTTGTTACAACATCAGCAATACCAACTGGAGAGGGATACTCTCCAGCAGCAATTAGTCCAGCCACATGTGCAATATCTGCTACAAGAATTGCATTTACTTCCTCTGCTATTTTCTTAAATTCTTTCCAGTCAATAACTCTGGAGTATGCACTAAAACCACTCCATATTAATTTAGGCTTATGCTCTACTGCTATTCTCCTCACTTCGTCGTAATCAATATATCCTTTATCATCTACTCCATAGCTAACAGCATCGAAATACTTACCACTTATTGATACCTTAAAACCATGGGTTAGGTGTCCTCCAGCAGATAGGTCCATTCCCATCGTCCTATCCCCCGGCTGTAAGAATGCGAAATGAACAGCCAGATTTGCTGGAGAACCAGAATATGGTTGTACATTAACATGCTCAGCATTAAAAATCTCTTTTGCTCTAGATATACACTCTTTCTCTATTTCATCAATAAATTCATTTCCCCCATAATACCTTTTATCTGGATATCCCTCGGAGTATTTATTAGTTAGAATACTTCCCATAGCTGTAAGTACATCTTCACTAACATAGTTTTCAGAAGCTATTAATTCAATACCTTCTTTCTGTCTTTTTGCTTCTTCTTGAATATATTTAAAGATAACATCTCCTTTATACATTTTTCATATATATTTCAATTAAATTAGCGAACAGGGATGCAATAGTCATAGGACCAACCCCTCCGGGTACAGGAGTAATATATTCAGTATTTTCTTTAACAGAATCAAAATTTACATCCCCAACCATTTTCCCTTCCTTGCTTCTATTTGCTCCAACATCTATCACAGTACAACCCTCTTTAACAAAATCGGAAGTAATATATTCCGCTTTTCCAATACCTACAACTAAAATATCTGCTTTTCTTGTTACCTCTTTAAGGTTTTTAGTATGAGAATGACATATTGTTACTGTAGCATTTTCATTCTGTAGCATAGCAGCAACTGGTAGTCCCACTATATCGCTTCGACCGATTACTACTGCCTCCTTCCCATCAATCTCAATGTTGTATTTATGAAGTAATGCGACAATACCTTTTGGGGTAGCTGGCGGTATTGCCTCGGAATCATTTTTAAACAACTTGCCTAAGTTTACAGAGGTTAATCCATCTACATCTTTCTTTGGGGAAATTGATTCCAAAACAAGCTTCTCATTTATTCCTTGGGGCAATGGAAGCTGAACCATAATACCATCTACATTAGGGACCCTATTTAATCGCTCTATCTCATTAACAAGTTCTTCGGTAGTAGTATCCTCAGCGGATTTGTGTAATTTACAATCTATACCTAATTCTTCTCCCTTCTTGCATTTCATTTCAACATATTTTGTGCTTGCGAAATCGTTCCCCACAAGAAATATATGTAATGTTGGATACCTTTTTCCAGAAGAGACAGCTTCTTTTACCTGTTCTTTTATATTTTCTATTATCTCTAGACTACTTTCTTTCCCATCTAATATTTTCATATCTTTATATATGTAAAAAATATTCTCCTATGTATTTTACAGGATATTGTAATATTTATCAGTTGAAATATTTTACTACTGAGCTCTCACTGCTATCACTATTGTTCTTTTGATATTTGCACCTGCTGGCCAACATGTCATTAAGGTGAGGGTATCTTGTGGTAGATATTTGCCTAAGTATTCTACTTCGGATGGATTTACCCTCTTTACTTCTAAAACAGAGTATTGGTATATATCTCCCTGATAGCTAACATATATCTCGTCATCTTTTTTAAGCTCATCTAGAAGATAGAAGTAAACATTGTACTTTCTTCTTTCATAGAAGTTAACAGCAGAGTGTGCAAAGAGAAATACATTACCTTCTTCACTTGGAAGAGCAGTTCCTTTAGCATGTGCTACACCAGATATTAATGCTTTATCATATTCACTTTCTTTGTATGGATCTACATTCCTGATAACCTTGGAATTTGCCCCTATCTTAGGAATATATATACCGAAATCCTGATCTATAAATACTACTTCTGTTTCTTTAGTAATTTCTTTTGTAATTTCTTCATCCTGGGTTACTATTTCCACCTTTACTTCTTTTGAAGGCTTGGGGGAGAAATAGAACTTAAGATATGCTTGGATAATGGGATAGAAGGTGGCTACTAATACAACAAGACCCCCAAGGAGTAGTAGGATACCTACATAGTTTAGATATCCTACTTTTTTTGATTTATTTCCTTTTCTTTTGAACATACCAATATCCTACACCAGCGAGTAACATTCCTCCAACTACCATAATTACATATTTGTACTCATTCCAGAATGATTTTTCTTCTCCATTTTTATCCTCTTCATCTTTATCCTCT
>Ga0209121_10001801_pt1 | contig 22369 bp, 23 predicted proteins | sample Cruoilmetagenom3_FD_187292 | JGI IMG/M metagenome (GOLD analysis project Ga0209121, IMG submission 187292) | Oil polluted marine microbial communities from Coal Oil Point, Santa Barbara, California, USA - Sample 3 (SPAdes) (version 2) | ecosystem: Environmental > Aquatic > Marine > Oil seeps ... | reverse complement strand
GTCCGCCGCTCGGTCCCGAAGGACTGCGCTCGACTTGCATGTGTTAGGCGTGCCGCCAGCGTTCGTTCTGAGCCAGGATCAAACTCTCAAGTTGAAAAGTACCTAAGTACTTATCCTTGACGTTCGAACCTCTGCACATCGAATGTGTTGTTCAAACACATTCAGTCTTCTGTTTGATATGCTTTGGTTACCAAAGTAACCGAAAGCCGTACAAACAGTGAAGCTGACACAGGATAATCGCTAATGACCAAATGGTCCGTCGCTACCTGCGCGATATGAAGAGGTTGATCCATCGAATGAACCAAACCGCCCACATATCTCTTCAGAAACTATCGATTTCAAAGAGCGTAGAGACAAAAGAAACAGTGTGCGCCCTAACTTGTTTGGCGCGCCCCGCCTCAAATACCTCAAATTTTAGTCTCCGCTTTCCTTCCCGTCTGTCTGCGTCTCCGCTTCCGTCTGGTCCGTTCCGCGTCCCGTTGGAGCGTCTCTGCTCGTCCGGTAAGGGGGGTTCTAAGGTTAGTGGCTGATACCCGCAACCCCTTTTTTTGGGAAAATGCACTTTTTGTGAAATTACTCGATTTTCGAGTGTTTTCAGGGGCTTGATTGCCGATAAGTGCGCGCGACCCTGGGTCATTCGTAATTTTGTTACCTTCAGGGTGCGGGCGCCAACACTACATTTTGGGTTATCCACAGGTGTACCCCCAAGTCAGCCGCAGACTCGGGTCCGATTCATCGCGATTCAGTCGTGGCATTGCGGTGAATCGCTGTGAGTCGCCGGTGAATCGGGTGCGAGTCGGGCAAATTTTCCAAAATAAATCGCGAGTCGGGTGATGATTCCGGTGAATCGGGGGTGATTCACCGATTTAGAAAGACCCGAGACCGCCAAAATGGGAGGCACAGACCCGGAAACAGGCCCATAAAAGCGACTCGCAGCGAAAATACTTCCGATACGAGGCCAATAAGTGGTCGTCCGAGTGGAAATGCACTCATCGCCATCGTCGCAATGTTCTGTACTTCGTGGGAATCATCCAAAGATTCTGTCGTAGAAACGCCCCGCGGAAATCCAATGGATGCACCTAAGCTAAGAAGTGCTGCCGCCAACTGGCCCTTCGACACCCCAAGCACGTCCTTAATATAGGGGATCATTGCGAACCACGCGCCAAACGCCATTGGCTGCCGTGAAAATAGCGTCATGATAAGAAGTGTCGCTTTTTGTGGCATGAAACGGAACTTAGCGAAGGCTTACTTACCAGGTGATCCGACCCTCACGTTTGTGCCCTGAATAGGGTCAGTTTTTTGACTGTATATATAGTGTGCATTTTCGATGCTTCTGACGCCGCGCGGATTTGCGATCGAAATCATACCAAACCCGTTCACTGTACTGATTTAAACACTGGGAGCGGTGCGACCCCTGGATGCCCATTTGATCCGTGTCGCGAGCAAGGCAAGGATGACAGCAAGGTAGACCATCGGCTCTGTCTCCCAGACTTTTTGCACCATTATATAGTGTACGCCACCGAGCACTGCGATTGGGTAAACCAGCTTGTGCAATTTGCGCCACGCCGACGCGCCCATTTTGCGTAAAGACACGTTGTTGGATGTGACTGCCAGCGGCACCATCAAAACAAACGCGACCATGCCGATAGTAATATAGGGGCGCTTCCAGATGTCCCCGTACATTTGCGCCCAGCGCAAATTCATATCAATCAGCACCCACGCGCACAGATGTACCGCGACGTAGACGAAAGACATAACACCAACTGCACGACGGAATTTCAGCACGTTCAGTTTAAGGTATTTGCGCAGCGGTGTAATTGCGAGGCCTAGGACAATAAGCTTGAGCGACAGCTCTCCCGTTTCGTGCTCAAACCGTTTCGCCGGATCCACACCCAGTCCACCCGAGACCAGTTGGAAAACCAGAAATGCGGCTGGCAAAGTAAGAAGAATGTAGATCGCCCAAGTTGGCACTTTACGGGCAAACGAGTTGATGGTGTGAACAAGGGCATTCATCGGTCAGCTTTCTATTGCGGCGGTGACCTCTTCATCGCGATGCTTTCGCGCAAAAGATAGGGTCGTGTCACTGATACCACGCGGAGTTGAGGGTTTGTTTCAAGGATCGGCATTCCCAAAAGCGTCATTGCACAGCGCGACAGGCAACCAGTTCTTCGTTGTTCACCACACCTGTGTAAATGACGCGAAATAGGACAGCCCGTTCCCCATCTGCAGACCAGCGCGGGAATTGGGCGATACTTCTTGAACCTAATTCACAGAAAATCGCCCTCAGTAACCAGTCAGGATGCCCTACCCGCTTGGGCGTCAATAGTTCGCCTTCAAATCCATACCATCATATAGGCTTGCGACTTCATCGTATCCGTTAAACATCAGCGTATCTTTGCGCGCAGAAAAGAGCCCGCCTCCGATCATGCGTTCAGACGCTTGGGACCACCGTGGATGATCCACGTCAGGGTTCACATTACTATAGAAGCCATATTCGCGCGCATTGATCTTGTTCCACGTCGTCGCCGGCTGCTCATCTGTAAGGGTGATACGCACAATGGATTTGATAGACTTGAAACCGTACTTCCACGGCACGACCAATCTGATCGGCGCACCAGATTGGTTCGCGAGCGGGCGGTCATAAATGCCCGTCGCCATAATAGTGAGCGGGTGCATCGCCTCATCTAGACGCAGGCCTTCCACATACGGGAACTCAATAACGCGGCGCTGCACACCTGGCATAACATCTGGCAACACTGCAGTTTCGAACGCGACGTGTGTGGCAGCGGACTGCACGCCTACCTTGTTAAGCAAATCCGCCATCTCGAATCCGTTCCATGGGATAACCATCGACCACGCTTCCACGCAACGAAACCGATACAGACGTTCTTCTATTGTCATGTCTGCGGTCAAATCGGCTAAAGAAAAGGTGCCCGGATTGTCGACCAGTCCATCAATCGTAATTTCCCAACCGTCCGTGACCATATCACCTGCATTGTCGGAAGGGTCAGACTTGCCGGTGCCGAATTCGTAGAAATTATTGTAACTCGTGATTTCGTCCCACGTGTTCGGCTCAAGCGACTCTTGCGCTGCAACAGACCCGCCAAGCGCACCCGCGCCAACCATACCAGCAAGAACTGCGCGTCGGTTTAGCCAAAGTGGTTCAGGGGTGACATCTGCATGCGTAAGGGTGTTTTTCCAGCGAAAGGCCATGTCGTGCTCCGGTTCAATTTCTCCCCCCTATATATAGAGGGGAGTTCACAGGTCACTAAACGCTAGGTCACAACTGCGCGGGGAATTGTAATGTTTGCACAGATTATAAAAGTCAAAGGGGGGGCTAGTCCCCCGTCCATACCGAGCTCCCCCAAGGATACGTTTGGAACAAAGGCTGGGCTAAGACGGATAAAGCGTTGAAAGAGGGATACTGTTGCCTTGAGGTTGGACAATACGGACATGGTTGCGGCGCATCAGGCGCGGCTCGGCGACCCCAACCGAGTGGGCGATCGTTTCGACTTCCTTGTTGATGCCCTTGGCGTAGGCTGCAACTTTCTCCCATTTTTCTTCCGGTACGAGGCCCTTTTGAAATCGAGGGTCGTGCGTGGTGATCCCCGTTGGGCAGGTGTTCTTGTTACACTTAAGTGCTTGGATGCAGCCAAGCGAGAACATGAACCCGCGTGCAGAGGTGACAAAATCAGCACCCGCACAAAGCGCCCACGCGATGTCGCCCGGGTTAACCAACTTGCCGGATGCGACGATACGAATTCGGTCTTTCAGTCCGCGTTCATTCCGCATCGCGCTCACCAGCGGCAGCGCCTCGCGGATAGAAACGCCGACCAAATCGATCAACGGCATCGGCGCGGCGCCGGTCCCACCTTCGCCACCATCCAACGTGATAAAATCAGGCGCGGTCTCGGCGCCTCTCTCTATTATAGTGTCGAAAAATTCGGCAAAGGCCGCTTCTGAGCCCATAACAGTTTTGATCCCCGTCGGCAGTCCTGTGACCTCGCGTACATGGGAAATGAAATCGAGCAAGTCGTTCCAATCATCAACCTCGGCATGTCGGTTGGGGCTTATGCCGTCTTTACCTTTTGGCAGGCCGCGAATCTTGGCGATTTCAGCGCTGATTTTCGCCGCGGGAAGGATACCGCCCTTCCCAGGCTTGGCACCCTGCGCGAGCTTGATTTCAATCATCTTAACTTGCGGCGTTTCCGCGACTTTGCGCAGTTTCGCATCATCAAGCTTGCCATCGTCATCGCGCACGCCATATTTGGCCGTGCCCATCTGAAAGACGATGTCGCAGTCCCCTTCCAAATGATACGGTGACAACCCGCCTTCGCCCGTATTCATCCAGATACCCGCTGCCGCGCAACCTTTGGAGAGCGCTTGCACCGCCGGTTTTGAGATCGCGCCATAGGACATGCCCGACAAGTTGAAAATCGATTTCGCCGAATGCGGCTCACGCGCCGTTTCCCCAATCACAAGCGGTTCCGTGCTGGCAAACTGATTGTCGAGCGGCGGAAAGGCGGCGTTGGTAAAGATCGGCGTGCCCGGGATTGAAAGGTTTCGCGTTGACCCAAATGCAACGGTGCTACTGCCATCGCCAGCCGCGTGCTTCACCCAATCCCGTTGGGCGCGATTGAAAGGCAGCTCTTCACGGTCCATCGCAAAGAAATACTGTCTGAAAAACTCGCCCAAGGCGGAAAACATAGTACGGAAGCGCCCGACAACCGGATAATTCCGCCGGATCGCGTCTTGGGTTTGGGTTCGGTCAATGATGAACAGGCCCACGACCACAGCAACGAAAAGGCCAATGGCGAGGATCAATGCAACCGCGAGACCTTCGAACACGGACATGGAAAAGCTGGAAAACATGGAACGCCGCCTGTCTGTTATGAAACTGAATTTTCACACAATAGACTGAAGCCTTAGCGGTCAAGCAAGTGACAGCGTATCGTGATCACATCGCCCCCTGCTCCAACACCGAGCCGCACAGTCATACCCGGGAACTTCGGCGCAACGGCACTAAGGCAACCGCAAACGACTGCATAAAAAACAAGTGTGATCAGGTCCATTCAATAAGCATAGCAGATGGACCTGATCTTTGGTTAGTTTTTAGTGAGCGACGGCTTCATCTGGTTTGGGCCGCTTGGATTCGCTTATACGATCCCCGACCAGCAAACCGTCCGGCCCTGCCGAAACCGGCACGGTGTCACCATCTTTGACATCCCCAGCGAGCAACATTTCCGCCAGCGGATCTTGCAGCGTACGCTGGATCACACGCTTTAGTGGGCGCGCACCGAACACTGGATCATAGCCTTCATCAGCAAGCCACTTTCGCGCTTCGTCATTAAGCGCCAAGTTGATCTTGCGTGAGGCAAGACGCTTAAGGAGCCGTGACATCTGGATGGTAACAATACCGTCCATGTCATCGCGTGCGAGGCGGTCAAAGATAACCGTTTCGTCCAGACGGTTGAGGAATTCAGGGCGGAAGTGCGCCCGAACCGCATCCATCACATCACGTTTTGCGTCACTGGCATCGGACCCTTCTGGAAGCTGACTAAGCGCCTGCGACCCGAGGTTCGATGTAAGGATAATAAGCGTTTGCTTGAAATCCACTGTTCGGCCTTGGCCATCCGTCAGCACACCATCATCCAGAACCTGCAACAGCACGTTGAACACATCAGGGTGCGCCTTTTCGACTTCGTCAAACAGGATAACCTGATACGGGCGACGCCGCACAGCTTCGGTCAAAACACCGCCTTCATCATAACCAACATATCCCGGAGGGGCACCGATCAAGCGCGCAACCGCGTGCTTTTCCATGAACTCCGACATATCGATCCGCACCATTGCGTTGTCATCGTCGAACAGGAATTCGGCGACCGCTTTGGTGAGCTCGGTTTTACCGACACCCGTTGGCCCGAGGAACAAGAACGACCCAAGCGGCCGCCCCTCATCATTCAGCCCAGCACGTGCACGGCGCACCGCATTGGCCACAGCTTTCACCGCAGAATTCTGGCCGATGACACGTCTGTGCAACCCGTCTTCCATACGCAGCAGCTTCTCGCGCTCGCCTTCCAGCATCTTCGCGACAGGAACACCTGTCCAACGCTCGACTACGCTTGCGATCTGCTCAGGGCGCACGGCTTCTTCGACCATAAGGTCGCTGTCTTCGGCATCGTTCAGCTGCTTTTCTAGCTCAGGGATCACGCCATAAGAAAGCTCACCCGCTTTGGCGAGGTTGCCTTCACGTTTGGCGATATCAAGTTCCGCACGTGCACGATCCAACTGTTCCTTAAGCCCACGCGCGCCTTCCAGCTCGTCCCGTTCTGCCTGCCATTTTGCCGTCATGGACGCAGACTGCTCTTGCAGGTTCGAAAGTTCCCCCTCGAGCTTTTCCAGACGGTCCTTAGACGCCGCATCGTCCTCAAGGCGCAGTGCTTCGGCCTCGATCTGCAGCTGCATGATCTGACGATCCAACTGGTCAAGCTCTTCAGGTTTACTGTCGACCTCCATACGCAAACGCGACGCAGCTTCATCAACAAGGTCAATGGCTTTATCGGGTAAGAAGCGATCCGTGATATAGCGGTGGCTCAGCGTTGCCGCACTCACCAACGCGCTATCGGATATGCGAACACCGTGGTGGAGCTCATACTTTTCCTTAATACCGCGCAGGATCGAAATGGTGTCTTCTACAGTCGGCTCCTGAACCACAATCGGCTGGAAACGACGTGCAAGTGCTGCGTCTTTCTCAACGTACTTGCGATATTCATCCAACGTGGTCGCGCCGATACAGTGCAGCTCACCCCGTGCAAGTGCAGGCTTGATCAGGTTGGCAGCATCCATGGCGCCGTCGCCTTTACCAGCGCCGACAAGCGTGTGCATTTCGTCGATGAAAATGATGATCTCACCGGCTGCTTCGGTCACTTCGGCTAGAACAGCCTTAAGACGCTCTTCAAATTCACCGCGGTATTTCGCACCCGCAATCAACGCACCCATGTCGAGCGACAAAAGCGATTTATTGCGTAGGCTTTCAGGCACATCACCGTCGACAATGCGCAAAGCAAGGCCTTCGGCAATCGCCGTTTTACCAACACCCGGCTCACCAATGAGAACAGGGTTGTTTTTCGTGCGGCGCGACAGCACCTGCATAGAGCGGCGGATTTCTTCGTCACGGCCAATGATCGGATCAATTTTGCCTTCACGTGCCCGTGCCGTCAGGTCGAGCGCATATTTCTTCAGCGCGTCATAACCCTCTTCGGCAGAAGCACTGTCGGCAGTGCGCCCCTTGCGAATGTCATTGATCGCAGAGTTCAAACCCTGCGCCGTGACATTGCCCGCGTCCAGCGCGTCCTTGGCTTTGGACTTCACCAACGCCAGCGCCATCAGCACACGTTCAACAGGCACAAAGCTGTCGCCTGCTTTCTTGGCAAGCTTCTCAGCCTCGGCCAGCACCTTGCCGGTCGAGCCATCCATATAAGTTTGCGCGGCATCCCCTGTGACGGTTGGCAGTTTGCCAAGTGCGATATCAACATTCTGCAAAACCCGCGCGGCATCACCGCCCGAAGCATTAATCAGATTCGCAGCAAGGCCTTGGTCGTCATCAAGCAGGGCTTTGAGTAAGTGTTCAGGGGAAAGCCGCTGATGGCTTTCACGCATTGCGATCGTTTGGGCGGCCTGAATAAAACCGCGTGACCGCTCAGTGAACTTTTCAAGGTTCATAAGGTCTCTCCTTTATAAAGCGCCCCGATTAATTTGCTGCCCGCTATGCGGCACAGGCTTGGTGGGGCCTTGTCTGATATATGGGGTGCCGGACCATCCCCTTCAAGGCTGGTTGATGAATACTGCTGAGGCGCATAGAACGGCCAAAATGATGGAGATTGCCATGACTGCCGATGACCGCCTGATCGTTGCTTTGGATGTACCTGACGCGCTAGCTGGACTGGCGCTTGCCGAGAAGCTTGGCGATGCGGTTTCATTCTATAAGATCGGGCTCGGCATGTTGACCGGTGGCGGTCTCGCCCTCGCGAATGAGCTGTCGGATGAACACGGAAAACGTATTTTCCTCGATATGAAACTGTTTGATATCGGCGCAACAGTCGAAGCAGCTGTTCGCGGGTTGTCCCAGTTCAACCACGATTTCCTTACAGTACATGGTGATCCCCACGTGGTGCGCGCGGCGGCAGAAGGCAAAGGCGGATCGGATATGAAAATCCTCGCCGTGACGATCCTAACGTCTTTGGATCGTGCTGATCTGGATGCGTCTTGCATCAAGTCAGGCGACATCACTGACCTTGTACAAGAACGTGCAGGCCTTGCGCTGTCCAATGGGGCTGATGGTGTTATCGCGTCACCACAAGAAGCAGCCCTTATCCGCGCCCTGCCTGAAGCAGCCGGAAAGCTGATCGTAACCCCCGGCGTGCGTCCAGCGGGTGCCGATCTTGGCGACCAAAAGCGGGTTACAACACCTGCACAAGCCATCGAAAATGGCGCAGATCACGTGGTTGTCGGCCGTCCAATTTGGCAAAACCCGAACCCAAGAGCCGCCGCCGAAGCGGTTCTGGCAGAACTCCGCTCATCCTAACTCACGCGCCAAGCGCTTAAAAATAAGGGTAACGGCAAAGTTTTGCCGACAATTATGCCGTCGTTTCACACGTCTGCAGGAAACGTGAGTTTCCTCCCTCTTAAATCTCGTCAAACTGACCCCAGATATAGTGCAGGCAATAGGAACAGCCACCACACCCAGCATCTAGGGGGAACTGAAATGATAGAACTGAGCAACATTCGCTATACTGGCCGCAGCTTCAAAGCCGCTGTCATACTACCCACCCGTGAAGGGCCGCTGAATTTTGATTGCCGCGTTGATGGGCCTGCCTCGCTCGATCCATCGCAGGTCAAACGAGCCTTACTCAGCCATGCAGTGCGCCAGCGCTCCCGTTAGGTTTTTAGAGATATCTGTCACAGCCTCTGTCCGACTTGTCCCGCGGACTGAACCTGCCTCGTGATCAGATCAAACTGGCCCCGCCCTTGAGCGGGGCCTTTTTTTATCAGTCGTTGATATCACGGTCCCAGATTTTCACCTGACCCCGACGAATCCCAAAGATTTGACGCATAAGAACATATGCAATCAGTGACAGCACCGCAAAGATCACGAGCGACCAAGCCAGCGACAAACCCGTGCCGATCCCGAGCCAAATCATCGAGCCAAGGAAAAACGCGCCCACGGCAAAACCAAAGAATATCCAACCCGGTATAATGACTTCAAGGATCGCCAGCACGAGTGCCGCAACCATCCAAACCCACCATTCATTGAACAAAGGCATGATTAACGGCCTTTCAACATTTTGAACGCGTCGCCAAAACTCTCGATCAGGTTTGCGGGCAAGACAACTGTGTTGCTACCCGCAGACGAGCTCATGGCATTGACGGCTTCAACCTGCTTCAAAGCAACTTGGTACTGCGCCGCTTCCAAACCGTTCTCGGCAATCGCCACCGCAACCACTTGGGTCGCATAGGCTTCCGCATCCGCAGATACACGACGCGCTTTCGCGGCCTGTTCGGCAGCATAAAGTTCCGCATCCGCCTGAAGTTCAACAGAACGCTTCTTACCTTCAGCCTCGGTGACCTGCGCACGACGCGCACGTTCCGCATTCAACTGCTGAAGCATCGCGGCGCGTGTCGCAGCATCCAAGTTCACGTCAAGGATTTCAGCGCGTGTAACTTCGATACCCCAATCATCAACCTGCGCCGCAAGCTGGTCTTGGATCGCGAGGATCAAACCGGTGCGGTTTGCCTGCACTTGGTCCAATTCCATCTTGCCGATCTCAGAGCGCACAATACCCGCAACAGTCGTTGAAATCGCGCCGTCTACGTCGCGAATACGATACACTGTCTTTTCAGGCTCGGTGATACGGTAAAACACGGATGTTTCGACCTGAACCAACACGTTGTCCGATGTGATCGCATCTTGGCCCATAACAGGCAGCTGGCGCTCAAGGATCGAAATCTTGTGCGCAACGCGGTCAAGGAAGGGAATGATAAAGTTGATGCCTGGCCCAAGCACCGCGCGCAAACGACCAAAGCGCTCCACAACGTACTTTTCGGACTGCGGAACGATCCGCACACCAACCAGAATACAAATGATAATAAAAGCAGCCAACAAGATCAGGACGATATTCCCGCCGATCAAGTTGGTGATGATGTTCTCAATGTCCATTTAATCGTTCCTCAATTTTTATTCTTACTCTGCGACACATCTGAAAGAGCGCAAGCAAGCGCAATTCTCTCACAATCTAGATACGGTCACTACTCATAGCGCGCAACCAGAGCGTCAGCCGATCTAACAAGGCAGGGATCAGGTTTGGCATATTCATCACATCATCTAATGGCGAAAGTGCCCACCGTTGCCCTTCCACCCCAAACCGGACTGCGTGTTGCGCCCCTTGCGGCAACTGGATAACGAAAAACCAAGCCACGGCATTTCGATCAAACATCGCTGGCACGCCCCTGCCCCACACGATCGAACTGTCCGGCACAATTAGTCCAAACTCCTCAAGAACCTCACGCTTTATGCATTCCGTCGGTGTCTCGTCACCTTCGCGTCCGCCACCCGGAAAATCCCAATACCCCGACCAAATCACGCCCCGGTCACGCTGATAGATCAACAAATTATCGCCAATGAAAACCGCTGCCTTTGCTCCGTGGAAATCCTTACCCATGCGCGCCCCTGTTTCTTTGGCTCTTAAATACTTACGCCCCGCAGGGTCGGGTTGCCACATCTCCCCCGTCCCGCGTATTTACATCCCATGCCAGCCCTTTGTCGCGCCTGCCTTCATACTTTTGATTCCGGCACACGGTGCCCCGTGTGTCGTTCGCCGCGTGTGACGGCCCATGATGAACTGTTTGATCTGTCCATCGCGCATATGGACTGTGATGCGTTTTTTGCCTCCGTCGAAAAGCGCGACAACCCCGAGCTTGAGGGCAAACCTGTCATCATCGGCGGCGGGCATCGCGGGGTCGTATCTACCTGCTGCTATATCGCCCGCATCAAAGGCGTTCGCTCCGCCATGCCAATGTTTCAAGCGCTCAAACTTTGCCCCGAAGCGGTCATCGTGCGCGGGCGAATGGAACGTTATGTTGAGGTCTCGCGCCAAGTACGAGCGCTCATGGATGAACTCACCCCAACCGTAGAACCACTTTCCCTAGACGAAGCCTTCATGGACCTCACCGGCACGGAAAAACTTCACGGCGCACCGCCCGCCGTGATGTTGGCGCAGCTGACCAAGCGCATGGCTGAGGAAATCGGTATCACGGGCTCGATCGGGTTAAGCCACAACAAATTCCTCGCCAAAGTTGCGTCTGATCTGGATAAACCCCGCGGCTATTCGGTGATCGGTGCGAAAGAAACCACCGAGTTCCTGCGCCCCAAGCCTGTCAAACTAATCTGGGGCATTGGCCCTGTCGCCCAACAAAGCCTTGATGCTGCGGGCATCCGCACCTTTGACGATCTTTTGCGTTGGAACCGGCGCGACCTGCACAACCGATTTGGAAGCATGGGGGAACGTCTGTATTCCCTCGCGCGCGGAGAAGATGCGCGGCCCATCTCCGCCAGCACACCTGTTAAAGGGTTAAGCAACGAAACCACATTCAATGTGGACACCAGCGACCCTGACATCCTCGACGGTCACATATGGCGCATGGCCGAAAAAGTATCCGCTCGCGCCAAAGCGAAAGATAAAGCAGGGCGCGTGGTGACGCTGAAGTTAAAACGAGGCAACCACAAACTCTTGAGCAAACGTCAAAGCCTGCACCAACCAACACAGCTCGCGGACACGATCTATCGCACCGCACGCGCATTATTTGACCAAGTGGGCGACCAAGGCCCTTACCGCCTGCTTGGCGTCGGCATCTCCGAATTGGTGCCCGCCGGTGACGCAGACCGTGAGGGGGACTTACTCGACCCGAATGCTGGAAAACGCGCTGAAGCCGAACGCGCAACGGACGCAATCCGTGAGAAATTCGGAAAAGATGCAATCAAGAAGGGCCGCGCGCTGCGTTAGTTACTCCGCAGCGATCCGCAAATTGTTCTCACGGCCGATATCCGCGATCTCTGCAATCACCCCATCCAGCACAGCCTTAAACGCTTTGAACTTCGAATTCGGCTTGATCGTTGCCTCATCCATATAGAGTGAACGGTCAATTTCGATTTGAACCGCATGATAGCGCCGTGACGGACGCCCGTAGTGCTGGCACATATAGGCCCCAGCAAACGGCATATTGCGCGCAACTTTAAATCCAGCAGAGGCAAACGCCGCCTCGACATGTTCGACAATTGAACTCGCCGCGGACCCACCAAATCGGTCCCCGAGAACAATATCGGGGCGCGTCGCACCCGGTGGGCCAACGTGCTCAAGCGCCTCATGGGGCATGGAATGACAATCAATGAGAATCGCCTCGCCAAACCTTGCATGTGCTTCGTCCATCAAGGCTTGCAACGTGTCATGATACGGTCGCCAAACAGTGCTGATCCGTTCGTGCGCATCCTTCAACGTAAGTTTCCCGCGATAAATTGCACGGCCATTGGCCACCACACGGGGAATCACCCCCAAACCACTGGCAATGCGTGAGTTGTGTGCAACACGGCGCACGCCATCAATCACGGCTGGGTCAAGTTCATCTGGCCCACGATTCAAATCCAAATAAGCCCGCGGCGACTGCGCCAAAAGTAATGGCGCCCCATGTTCAACAGCGGCTTCGAATAAATCATCTACAAATGCATCCTCCGAAGAGCGTATCTCAATCTCGTTCAGCTCAATCCTGCGCAAAAACGAGGCCGGATACTTGCGCCCGGAATGCGGTGATGCAAAAACCACAGAGGTCGCACGCGTTTCTGGGCGGCGGAGTAGGTAGGATGGATTGCTCGCAACGTCTGTCATCGTGACCCTTTCACGACCGACTGTAGCGCATTTTGCACAATTGCCAAAAGCCCTTGATCCCTATCCCGACTCTTTATATAGACCGCGACAACCGACGCGCGCTTGCGCGTCCTATTCGTTTATAGGGCGTTAAGTGTGTTAGGCATGGATGATTAGCTCAGCGGTAGAGCACTTCGTTGACATCGAAGGGGTCACTGGTTCGATCCCAGTATCGTCCACCATGAATTTTAGCCGCGTGGCCCGCGTTAATTGGGCAGCGCACGAACGAAACAATGGCGCCTTTCGCAGCGCCGCGAGACAAAGGATAGAACAATGAAAGTTCGCAACTCCCTCCGGTCGCTGAAAAACCGCCACCGCGATTGCCGCGTTGTGCGTCGTAAAGGCCGCGTCTACGTGATCAACAAGACTCAGCGTCGCTTCAAAGCACGCCAGGGTTAAGACGACAGGGCAACCTGTTTTCAAAAGCTTTTATTAAGACCGCGACCGGAAACGGGCCGCGGTCTTTTTATTTCGCGATTTCGTGTTTTGCGCCCTACATAATTGTGTGGTTTTCCTTGTTTCTAACAAATCAGGAAGGGCGCCTCATGGACCTAAATACAGATTTCTCTAAACGGGTTGCCCTTCATTCCGAACAAATCGAATGGGTACCCTCCCCAATGAAGGGTGTAGATCGTCGCATGCTGGACCGTGTCGGCGGCGAAGTCGCCCGCGCGACCACAATTGTTCGGTATGCGCCCAACAGCACATTTTCTGCACATACACACACTGGCGGTGAAGAATTCATCGTGTTGGACGGTGTATTTCAGGACGAACATGGCGACTTTCCCAAGGGAACCTATGTTCGCAACCCGCCGACATCATCCCACACACCAGGCTCCAAAGACGGCTGCACTATTTTCGTCAAGCTCTGGCAATTTGACATGGATGACCGCACTCAATTTCGCAAAGATATGGCCGCTGATTTGGCCGCACCTGTTGACGGCGTCGCAACCGCACAATTGCACAGCGATGCCTTTGAAATCGTAACATTCAGCCAGTTGGATGCGGATGCATCATTGGAAAACCCTGCGAAAGGCGGGCTTGAAATGCTCGTGATCGACGGATCTGTCATCGAAAACGGAGAAACTTTGGGCAAAGGCGCGTGGTTGCGATTGCCAAACGGGGATGCGTTGAAGGCGGTTGCAGGCGATCAAGGGGCACGGGTCTGGGTTAAAACAGGCCATTTGGCACACGCGAAACCACCGGCGGTCTGATGAAAACACTAATAGTCGGTGGCGGCTTGTCCGGCCTTGCCCTTGCCTACGCGCTCGAACAACAGGAACGCGATTACCTGTTGATTGAAGCACGTGACCGCTTTGGCGGGCGCATGAAAACAATCTCACAAGGCGATGGAACCTTCGACTTGGGCCCCGCATGGTTCTGGCCCGGTCAACCACGCATTTCTGCGTTGGTCGACGAATTGGGATTAGAGAAATTTGACCAATATGCCGACGGCAGCCTGACATTTGAAGACGAACAAGGGCAGGTTCAAAGAGGCAGGGGGTTCTCTTCAATGGAGGGATCTTGGCGGCTGAAAGGTAGCTTTGGCGCCCTAATCAACGCATTGGTTACGCGCATACCTCATCACAAGCGGCAACTCGGCGCTCCCGTTACACAGCTTACCAACACAGATGCGGGCATCACTGCACAGCTTGGAAATGGGGACAGTGTTATTGCAGACAAAGCCGTGCTGGCCTTACCTCCACGGATTGCTGCGGGCTTATCATTCTCCCCCTCACTGCCAGAAAACACGATCCGCGCGATGCAATCGATCCCCACTTGGATGGCCGGCCAAGCGAAAGCCATCGCCATCTATGATTCACCGTTTTGGCGAGAGGCTGGTTTATCCGGCGACGCCATGAGCAGGCATGGCCCGATGGTCGAAATCCATGACGCATCCCCGAATACGGGTGGGCCGTTTGCGCTATTTGGGTTCATAGGTGTGCCACCGCAAAATCGCCAAGATGAAAAACTTTTGCGCCATCACCTACTCGCCCAACTCGTTCGTTTGTTCGGGCCGGATGCTGCGTTTCCAGTTGCACTCCACGTCAAAGACTGGGCGTTTGACCCATTCACCTCGACGGAAGCGGATTTGGTGCCACTTTCAACTCACCCTCATTACGCGCTTCCACCGGAGATGGCCTCTCTTTGGGGCCATACGCTCTTATTTGGCGGCACCGAAGTTGCTCCCCAGTTCGGTGGCTTCATTGAGGGTGCCTTGGAAGCCGCGGAAACGATGCTGGCTGCTTTGTAAGTGTTTGGTCAGGTTTCCCTGACCTTTCCTACTTGTGCCAATCTGCCCCCTAGCCACATGTCGATTCGCCGCTTACGCTACGGTAATGTATTAGCAATGAGGTATTCGATATGATCAGATCAATTTCAACCGCACTTGCAACCAGCCTGTTCGCGCTGACAGCTTTGCCTGCCTTCGCGCAAGACGCCAACCTATGTGGTGGCATTGGCGAGAACGGCCAATGGCTTGGCGGCGATGAGGCTTCATCAGACATCTCCTCATCCCCGACATATATTGAACAAATGGCGCTGGTTTTGATGCGCAATGAATATGTCGGCCTGTTCACGGTGTCAGAACCTGGCGACTACCGTATCGAAGCCCAAGGGCGCGGGGGCGGCGACACAGTGCTGGACGTGCGCAATGCTGCGGGCGAGATCGTGGCTTCGGATGATGACAGTGGTGGTGATGCGGCCAGCCGCGCAGAAACTTTCCTCAATGCCGGAACTTATTGTGCCTCAATGCGCAGCTTTGACGGCTCTCCGATTACGGGCTTCGTCCGTGCATCTCGCATGGATCAAGAAGCGCTGACCGCTGGTGTCGCCATTCAAGACGACAATAGCGTATCCGGCGAGTGCGATCTCAGCGTGGCACAGCCGATTACATTAGGTGAACCCATTGCAAATAACTGGTCAGTTCAGAATGTGTATTCATTGCGACTGGACGGGCAAACTCCGGTGTCGATTACTGCTGAAAACCCGGATGCCGACCCGATCCTGACCCTTTTTGACCCATCAGGAAACTGGCTGGCTGAAAACGACGACTTTGACGGCCTGAACAGCCGCATTGATATGGCTGAACCGTTGCCAGCTGGCGAATATTGCATCGCGGTGAATTTATATGGCAACGAAAATGTGCCAATCACTGTGACCGCCAAAGAATACGATGCACAAGAAGTCCTGATGAACCTCTATGACCGAGGCGACGCAAGCCCGCCACTGGATGGTAGCCACCCCGTCAAAGCGTTGGGTGCGTTGCAGACGCGTTTGCGTGAAGACGTAAACGTAGGTAGCAACGCCACATGGTATACGTTTGATGTCTCAGAGGGAGGCCTAATTTTGGTTGAGGCAATCGCTCAAGGCAACGGAGACCCAGTGCTGGTGATGTACGATGATCTTGGTCGCCAAGTCGGATACAACGACGATGCCGGCAGCTCATTGGACTCGCTTCTAACAGTGCGCGTTCAGCCCGGAACTTACTTGGTCGCGGTACGCCAGCTGGACAGCCAAACACAGGGCTTCATCCGCTTGCTGTTCGAACGCTACGTTCCAGCACGTCCGTAAGCTCGACCTTCCGAAATCAAAGACCCGCTCCAACACCTGTTGGGGCGGGTTTTTCTTTGGCCTACCGACCGGGAACCGTGATGCTAACAGACCCAGTCATCAAACCAACAGCCGTTGCCTGATCGACATATCCCGTTGGCGTTAACCCTTGCGAGTCTTGGTACGCGGCGATGGCACGACGTGTATTATCATCAATCACACCATCTAAGCGGCCCGGATCAAGGCCCATGTCGCGCAAACGCAGCTCAAGCAATTGCGCACGAATTCCAGACAAACGCAGATTGCCTTCCTCCACCCGCGCCCGCGCGATTTGGGCATTAGACACCTGCGGCACGTTCATCTCGGCGATGCGTGCATTGGCTTGGTCCGCAAACACGCCGCGCGGATACGCTGCGAGGTATTCCTGATACCCTGCGACACTGTCGATGCTGTCGGCGATGGACCAGGCCGCGCGGTCCTGCGCTTCTGCCGCTGTTCTGCGGCGGTCTTCGATTTCCCCTAGTCGGGCTTTGGCGATACCAGAAAACAAACCTTCAGGAAAACGCGCGAGATAAGCACGATATCCTGCCTCATCGCCAACACCACCAGTTTCGGTCCAGTAACTGCGGTCCCGTGCTTCAGCTTGCGCACGCACGCGGGCTTCTTCAGCTTCGATTTCTGCTTGGCGACGTGATGCCTGCGCGTCCAAAAGGTTGATCTGGTCGCGGGTCAGATAGGACGACTGCGGGAACCCGTTGGACTGCTGCCAGTTCAGAATAGCCCCGCGTGACCCCGGACCAAAAATACCATCTACGCCACGCGTGTTATAGTTCAACAACGTGAGGTTCGATTGAATTTCACGTCGCGCTGCGCGGTTCAGGTTCAATGTCTCTTCGCTTAACCGTGCTGAACGGTTGGGTTCCGCCAAAATCGCCTCGATCTGGGCTTCAGCGTCATTCACAAACCGCCCCGTCGGATACTGCGCCACATAGTTGCGATAAGCTTGAACACTGTCTTCACCCGTCGTGCGATCCCATAGCGCTGCTTCGGCATTCAAGTCCGCCTCGCTTGGCCCGTTTGGTGTTGGCTCAGGCGTTTCAACGATGACTTCACTGGGCATCAAGATCCAGTCCGCAGGCAGATAGCCGCTGGTGAACATTGACGGGTTTGCGGCCAGTTGCAGGCCAATCGTCGCCTCAGGTTCTGTCAGAAGCCCCGATAAAGTGGATGCTGCGATGGACGGCGTTGTACGCAAAACGGTCACACCTTGCGGGATATCCATATCCCCCACACCAGCACGTAGACCGCTATCGTCCATATCAAGATCATCAGGTTCGGCGGCCCCCATCAGCAACACCGCCTTACCCGGACGTGCGGCGAGAATGCGCAGCACACTATCAAGAGACAAAGCCACATCATCCACCGAAAACAAGTCCGGCTCTGTCGCCTCGGCCGTCAACAACCAAGTGCGCGTTCCATCGGTCACAAAATGCCCAGACAACGCGACAACCAAACGATCCGCGTCGTCTGCTTGCACTTGAAACGCCGCAGCGAGGTCTTTGACGACGTCCGCCCGCCCGTTCGCACGGCTGGCAACCTCAAAACCCAATGCCTCAAGGCGGCTTACCGCACCCAAAAGGTCATCTGCACGGCTCACGCGGTCCAGCTGCTCGTAGCGTTCATTCCCAAGGATAAGCGCTACGTCTTGCGCCACGGCGGACACCGGTAACACAAGAACTGTCGTCATCAAAAGGCGGCGTATAGAAGTCTGGAACATGGAGTGTCCTTTCAAATAGTAGCTAACACATATGAAGGGTTTTATGTGCTGCTATTCAATATCGGCGTCTTTGGTGCGCCCTTGAACGGCAAGGACCGCGAAGGTCGCAGCCATGCGCAAAGTGCTTAAATGGCGGGGGCAATCACAACAGTTTTAGGAACCGTCAGCTTTTCCCAAGCGGCGTCATAAATTGTCTTTCATGTCCAATCTGCCACATTACAGTCGCGTCTGGTTTTGCGATACAATACAATCACGCCAAGCATTTTGGCGTCCTTTGCACCCAGTTTCGCCATCGCGGCCCAACACGCAAGCCATTGGTTCCGAATATGAGTTTTTCCGCCGACTTTTCCGCCGACGCTCTTTCATCCCGCTTCATCACGCATGAAGGCCCGCAGGTTATCGAGATCATATTTAAGGGGCTCTATTTTCATACCACCGCTGATGTGAACGCGTTTTACGATTGCATCGAAAACCACATTAACGAAACCGGCGAGGCGCAATGGTTTTTGATGGTGAACACCGAAGGCTACCGCATTGATGGGGACGCTTGGTTTGCCTTTACCCGTCGTGGGCAGGATTTGAACGAAGCCCATTCAATGAAAACCGTGCGCTATGACGCAGACGAGGCGACGTTGAAACAGATCGCGCGTGACAAAGGAACGGATCGCGAAAATCCGTCTTTGTTCGGATCTCGCGAAGAAGCGATGACCTATCTGAAATCCTTACCGTCCAAGCGGCGCACCCATACCGCGCACCATCCGAATTTCCACAAGGCTGAATTCCTTCGCCGACTGCACTTTGACCACGATGCAAACATTCTAGAGATCGACTTCAGCGGAATGAGCTTTGAACACTCGCGAGACGTCAATGATGTCCACAACTGGACCGAAGAAGCCATTCGTGCCACGCGCCTGAAATGGTGGGTTATGTTCAACTATGAAGGCACACGCATTCAATCGCCTGCTTGGGTTCAGTTTTCGATGCGCTCCGAGGCGTTTAACGACACCTATTCGATGGGGTCCGTTCGTTACGCTCTAGGTTCGGAAACCGAAACCGACAAGCGTATGCGATATGAGGCGAAAACTGCTCGTCCTAACATTCGCAATACACGCGCCGAAGCCATTGAACGCCTAGAAGAACTTCAGGCGGACTACAGAGCGACACATTAATCTAAGGAGCAACACCATGCTGATCTGGATGCGAAGCGAACCACGCGAGAATGAGGCCCGTGCGCCGATGGTGCCCAAGGGTGCCGCGCAAATGGTGGAAAAAGGCTGGCGTGTCGTCGTTGAAGACGCGCCAGAACGCTGCATCCCCACGGACGCGTACCGCGCAATTGGATGTGAGATCGTTCCTGCTGGGTCTTGGGTCGACGCACCAAGTGACGCGATCATTCTTGGGTTGAAAGAACTCCCCGAAGACGGAACACCTTTGCGCCACCGACACATCATGTTCGGTCATGCCTATAAGGGCCAAGCATCAGGTCGTGCGCTGTTGGACCGTTTCAAATCAGGTGGCGGCACGTTGCTTGATCTCGAATATCTCGTGGATGAAACGGGCCGCCGCGTGGCCGCGTTTGGGTATTGGGCAGGCTACGCAGGTGCCGCGCTTTCCGTTATGGCATGGGGCCATCAGCAACGCGGTGAAACGCTGCAAGCAGTGGATGCATTCGCGTCCGCCGAAGCGATGGCAAGCCAAGTGCGCAACACTATCGACAAAGCACCGTCCGCGCTGATCATCGGCGCATTGGGCCGTGTTGGTAGCGGAGCGACTGATTTGTGCAAGGCCGTCGGTATGACGCCGACAGGCTGGGACATGGCCCAAACCGCGCACGGCGGACCGTTTCCAGAAATTCTACAACATGACATCTTGCTCAACTGTATCCTCGCCCACGAAGGCGCACCGGTCTTTGTACAAGCCGATGCCGGTGACGCGCAGCGCAAGCTTTCGGTAATAGGTGACATCGCTTGCGACCCTGAAAGTGCGTTCTCTCCGATTAAAGTTTACGGGCAGACAACCACATGGGACACCCCAACGCTGCGCACCCACAGGGATCCACCGCTAGACGTTATGGCCATTGATAACTTGCCGTCGTTACTCCCCGTAGAAAGCACAGACGACTTTGCACGTCAGCTGTTGCCGCATTTGTTGGTGCTGGATCACCTCGAAAAAGGTGTTTGGGGACGCGCGCAAGACACGTTCCACAGCCACCTTTAGCCAAAAGTTAATATAGCTCGTCTTCCTCGGACGAGGCCGAGATCCCCAACGCATCAAGTCCGTTCTCAAGATGGTCCGCAAGGTGTGGCGATCCCCGCAGGTAATCCTGTGTTGGGGTCGTTGCTTCGCTTATTGCGGTTTCAAATGCTTCGTCCCATTCGGACGCATCAAAACTATCGCGCCCGATCCACATGATCGCAACGAGACTGGCCTTCTCCTCGTCCCGCAGGCCGGAAATAAAGCTGTCAAACTGGCCGCGATTTCGGGCCATGTCGCGTGCAAGGATAATGACCTCGGCGACCTTATCGGTGTTAATTTTCATCTTTGGTCCTCCTTGTTACCGGATAAACATAGGCAGGTTCGTGTTCCGCTTACGTTGATCCAGAACAAAGCAACCCCAGCATGAACACGTGGTAACAGGCCAGCCCTTGCCGCCTATACACAAACCAAAAGGCGCTCCAGAAGACCTGAAAGCGCCTTTCGATACTGCAAGTTGTCACAGCTTAGGACGGCAGGGAAATCCAGCGCATACCGGTCGCTTCACCTGAAGTCAGGTTATTCACTTGGCCGACGCCCGACGGAACATTCCCCGGATCCAATTGCAAAACCATCTGCAATTCTTCGTTTCCATACGAAACGCCAGTCTCAGTCGGCTGCAATTCAAATGTCGCGCCATTGGAAAGGCGAATGCAAGATTTCTCAAAGAGATCATTACCACAAGACACGATCGTCGCTTGATCAGGCGGGTCAGTTAAAACCGATTGATAGTAAAACGTCAGGGTGTTTCCGGGCGCAAATGGCCCCGTTTCGCCACCCGGCAATTCCGCCAGACAGCCAGACAACATCGTCCCCATCAACGCCATTAGCGCCGTTTGTTTAATTCCACGCAAGATCACGATCTACTCCTCGCCAAGTCAGATAACCATCGCCACCGGGCGACAAATAAAACGTGCGGTCGCGATACGCGCCCGTCACAACAAAATAATCCGGCGTCCGCTCAACATGGCCAACACGCCCTGTTCCGCCACAGATATGCGTATCACCCTGACATGGCGTCAGCGAATATGTGTGCATATCGCCGTGCTCATTTGCGACGACGTAAACCCGCCCAGTATCAAACGGAAGATCACGGTAGGCGACATCAACCACACGCCGCGTTTCATCCAGAAGATTTACGTTTTCAGCCGCAGCGCGGGTCGTTGCCAAATCAACGTTCATGCAGGCTGTAAGCGCCAAAGGGCAGATCGCCACCAAAAGAGTTCGCATATTATGTTCCCCTGTTGCAGATACGGTACCGCCCATACTGCAGTGTCTCAATAGGCATTTAACGCTGATCCACTACGTGCGCCCAAAGAGCCGTTCAATATCAGTTAGTTTAAGTTCAACATAGGTTGGCCGCCCATGGTTGCATTGCCCAGATCGCGGCGTTGTTTCCATCTCGCGCAATAAGGCGTTCATCTCCTCACCGCGCATCACACGGCCCGTGCGGATAGACCCATGACAGGCCACACGGCTTAGAATCGCTTCGAGCTTTTCTTGAACCAGCGTGCTTGACCCTTGGTCGCTCAACTCATCCAGAATATCGCGCAGCATGGCTTCCGCGTTCACTTCGCCCAAAATCGCGGGCGTTTCACGCACGGCAATTGCGCCACCGCCAAATGGTTCAATCGTCAGCCCGAAACGCGACAAATCATCGGCCACAGACAATAACTGCGCCGCATCCCCGTCAGACATTTCAATAATCTCGGGAATCAAAAGCGCCTGCGCCGCGACACCGTTCTCCGCCATTTGGGTTTTCAGCTTTTCGTAAACCAGACGTTCGTGCGCGGCATGCCCGTCAACGATCACG
>Ga0209121_10001800_pt1 | contig 22380 bp, 25 predicted proteins | sample Cruoilmetagenom3_FD_187292 | JGI IMG/M metagenome (GOLD analysis project Ga0209121, IMG submission 187292) | Oil polluted marine microbial communities from Coal Oil Point, Santa Barbara, California, USA - Sample 3 (SPAdes) (version 2) | ecosystem: Environmental > Aquatic > Marine > Oil seeps ... | reverse complement strand
ATCTTAAGGAGTGTTGTCTTGCCGGAACCATTGGGCCCGATTATTCCTAAAAACTCCCCGTTTTTAATCTCAAAGGAGATATTTTTAAGAACCCGTTCCTCAACGTATCTGAATCCAACTTTTTTTATCTGCAAAATCGGCATGGATCAGACGGTCCTCCTCCGTAAGAGATATATAAAATAAGGAGCGCCGCACAGTGCGGTGATGACCCCAACCGGCAATTCACTGGGGGCAGTTATGGTCCTTGCTATGGTATCAGCCACAGCGAGAAACGATGCACCAAAAAGGAAAGAGGCCGGCAGCAAAAGCCTGTGATCGGAACCCAGCAGCATCCTAATGATATGGGGAATAATCAAACCGACAAACCCGATGATTCCGCTGACCGACACGGCTACTCCTGTTACAAGCGATGATACAAGAAAAAGTATCTTTTTTGTTTTTTCCACATTCACGCCTAATTGCATCGCCGTTTCCTCCCCGGTTACAATCAGATTGAGAGGTCTCGAATATATATAAATAGTTATAAAGCCTATAACCAGAAAGAAACCGGTCAGTATTATTTCACCGCCCGTTGCCAGACTCAGGTCTCCCATCAGCCAGAACATGATATTGTGAAGGTCAGCATTTCTGCTGGTAGAGATTAAAAACATGATGACGGCGGCAAAAAATGCATTCACAATGACTCCGGCCAGGAGGAGTGTATTGGACTGCAGTTCACGCCCCGTTTTGGCAATCCCAAAGACGAGAATAACTGTCAAAACAGCACCTAAAAATGCCAGACCGGGGATACCAAATGGGACAACACTTGCGCCGATAATAATGCCCGTGATTGCCCCGACGGCTGAACCACCGGAGATGCCAAGTATATATGGATCTGCCAGGGGATTCCGAAGAAGGGCCTGAAATACAACACCGGCAGTGGAGAGAGAGGCGCCGACAATGCCGGCAAAGATGATTCGCGGAAAACGGATAGAAAAAATGATGGTCTTTTCCGAGGATGTCAATCCGGAGTAACCTTCACGCCATCCGTATAAAAGTCCTTTAAGCCCGGTAATTATACCGATTCTGGCTGTCCCTACGAGCATCGATACAACCATGACGGCAAGGAAAACCATGATCAGCAAAATGCAGATTTTAATTACCCTTGGAAGTGTTACCACTTTGTAGACCATTTTTCTCCTTCTATCGTTGTGCGAAAAAGGCTCTTCAATACTCAAAGCATTTTCCCGACCGGGTTGTTTCCCACAGGCCCGCCTGGGGCAAACCACCGTTTGCTGCTGGGTACAATTCGAAACTTCGTTGAGTTAAGGAGTAAATATTAGAAAGGCTGTAATGAAAAGTTCTTGTCATTGTACTCCTCCCTCGAGGAAGTTTCAGATGGATCGGTCTTCCGGCTCAGGGCTGCCTACTCACCCGCCTTCCCAGAGAGACAGTTGTCAGTGACCGGTGTTTAGTGGTCAAAAGACAACTACTGACTCCAGTGGCCAGTGTTAGTGTGTGATAGTTTTGCTATTCACCGATCACTTTTCACTAATCACTGTCGTTTGGGTTTTCGTTCCCTTTACGGCTGCGGGGCAGCGGGGGATTTTCACCCCTCTTCCTCACATCCATCTTCTGTACGATTATACAAAAAACAATTATAAGTCAAGAAAAAGGTTTGTATCGCGTTATTCGCCCTCTATCCTTTCCACCGGGGGGATTTTTTTATACTTATAAGGTAATGACTCCCGGATATGCTCCGGAATCCTGCCGTATTTTTCTTCAAACTCTTCCAGATACTGCTGACGTCCTTTGAGGAAATCTATGACCCTTTTCTTGAGTAACTTCTTATCATCAAATAGATGGTATGCATTCATAAGATCCATATTAGCGCGGTCACACTTTATCGGATAGTGGTAACCTAAATGATCCGGTTCAACGCTGAAGCGAAGCTGTCTACGGAGGAGGTCATTATAAGCAGACAGAGACTGTCTTAGTGAAACTTCTTCTTCAGTCTCACCGATGGTTCCGGTATTAGCAAGATAGCATTCTATGTTGTTTTGCTTGAGGATATCGTAAAAAATCATAGCATGTTCAAGGCTATTACCGGCTACAAACGGGTCAAGAAAAAAGATTCTTTTAAATCTTCCTGCCTGTTCTGGATCCCCGCCGGTGCTCTCTATCGATTCCCCGTACATGAATTGCATGGTAGCCTGTTCAGGAGTTAGTTTACAGATAACATTTACCAGTGGGTTCCGTGTTAAAATAACTATATAGTCAATTTTGTTGCCACAGAGACCATTACTGGCAATCTCCAGATTCTTACGAGTAACAACGGCCCGTCCGTTGCCGGTCTTGGAAAGATCATTGAAATCAGGCATGTAGGGATACTTGCTGATAGTTACATTTTCAAGGAACGCATCTTTCGATTGGGCAGCCCTCAATATTTCCGGCTGGCTTTCGTCAAGGTTTTCTGTCTTAACATAGAGACCACATAACTCAAATGCGCAGTAACTCCCGTCAAAACCAACTGTACCTCCATCATCACCAATCATTTCCCAGTTTTCCCTCGGCATCCTTGCCAGTTTCCGGCACAGGGTCGTAGTCTTGCCGGTAGCTGTAAGACCTGAAATTGCTGTATGTATTTCTTTTAGTTCAGGCCGCTCAGTCTCCTGGTCATAGACCCATAAAAAGTCTTTCCTTGCGCCGGTGTGAAGAAAAATGCCGGTTTTATCTATAGCTTTAACCCGCCAGTTTTCAAACTGAAAAACTCCCTTCTTGCCCTCACCAAGATAGGTCGAATTTCTGCATATCTTGACCTGGTCGCCTCTCTTCTCACCCATCATCAATCGGATTGAAACGTCTTTATCTATCAGCCTTTTCGATTTGTTGTATTCAAAAGCTTCGTCAGTGAAGAAAATAATGGTGTAGGTTGGATCCTCCACAATTCCGGTAGGTGGGCAATCCAGGAGGAGTTTAAGCCCGTATGCAAGGTGCGCATACTTCTGGGGAATGATAAAACGAGCAGTAACCCCTTCACGACCATCGCCAACCGCGGTGTCGAGAGAAATGATCTTCTCCTGGCCCAGTATTTCCACAGCCTGCTTAGCCAGGGTCTCCTCTTCTTCACCAAACTCATGGTCAACACTATTTTTGGTATGAGGAGCTGCCCTTGACATTGGCTCAGAATCTGCTGCTATCGATCCAATTTGTGTTTGTATAACCCCCTCCTGTCTCAAAGCGAGCTGTTTGAGTTCATCCAGAGGGAGTCCCTCAATCAAACGCCCGCCCTTTTTGGCCTCATCGTATATCTGCTTAGCTACTAATTTGAAGAAATTCATCTTCTTATCCTCACTTTCCACCTTTTCGTCTATGTTAGATCAAATAAATTTAAGCCTCAACACAAAAATTTTCAGAAGACGCAATAAAAATAGTGGAATTCTTAAATTAATTGTACTATAAATTAGAGTTTGATATCAAGCAATTATAATTGCAAATTTAAAGAGGAAACTATGAGATTCGATATTGCAAGAAGGAGTAGCGGCCTTACCTACGAAATACGGAACATCGTAAATATAGCGAACAAGATGAGTGATTATGGTATTGAGATTATCTGGGAAAACATAGGTGATCCTGTAGGAAAAGGGGAAAATATACCTGAGTGGATGAAAGAGGTCCTGATGGATATCTTACGAGAAGATCATTCGTACGCATATTCGCCAACAAAGGGAGTTATCGAAACCAGGGAGTTCTTAGCGGAGCAGGTAAACAGCAGGGGCAAGATAAAAATAGACAGCGAAGACATTATATTTTTTAACGGTCTTGGTGATGCCATTGCACGAACGTATGGCTCCATGCGTGTCGATGCACGGATTATCATGCCTGAGCCGACCTATTCCACCCATTTGCTTGCGGAAGTTCTGCATGCTTCCTTTCCTCCTAATACCTACCGGATGGACCCGTCTAATAACTGGTGCCCGGATATAGATGAAATGGAGAAGAAGGTAAAAAGCCATAAATCAATTGTTGGCATTCTTGTAATCAATCCTGATAACCCAACCGGCTTTGTTTATCCTGAAGGTGTTTTAAGACAGGTTGTGAAAATTGCCAGGGAAAACGATCTCTTCCTGGTTTGCGATGAAATGTATAATAACATTATATATAATGGAGCAAAGACTGTCCCACTCTCCGACATCATCGAGGATGTACCGGGTATTAGTATGAAGGGTATTTCCAAGGAATTTCCATGGCCAGGCGCCCGGTGCGGGTGGGTGGAAGTATATAATGGCCACAGGGATGAGGTTTTTGACCAATTTATTAATACTATCTTGAACCAGAAGATGGCGGAGGTCTGTTCTACTACACTCCCCCAATTGGCCATACCGAGATTTTTAAACCATCCCGAGTATGAGAAATACCTGAGAGCCCGCATCAACCGATATGAAAAGCTCTCCAACATAGCATACGATATCCTCAAAGACGTTCCATATGTTGTGGCCAACAGGACAAACGGCGCCTTTTACATGACTGTGGTATTCAAGGAATCTGTTCTCAATAACGGACAGACACTACATATAGAACAGAACGATGTAAAACGGTATATTGAAAAAATTGTGAGTGGAAAAATTGAACCTGATAAACGCTTCGTGTACTACCTTCTCGGTTCTACAGGAATATGTGTAGTACCTCTTACCTCCTTTTTTACCCGGCTAAGTGGTTTCAGGATAACGCTACTGGAGAAAGATGAGGCCAAATTTGAGTTTACCATAAGAAAGATTTCTGAAAAAATCGTGGAGTACGTCGAGTCGTCATAATAACATTTTTACGATTCAAGGTTTATTTCAGATTCTTCCCATACTCTGCAAGCTCTTCCAATATAGCCCGATCAAACAGCTTAATATTTGAGCCTTCTACTTCAATTAACCCGCGATCCCTCATATTTCCCATGGTTCTTGATAACGATTCTGGACCTGTGCCCAGAATGTTAGCAAGCTGTAGCTTTGTGATATTCAGTTTTATAACATCTTCACTCCTCTGTTCTTCTAACAGATAAAGCAGATAGGCAGCCAGACGCCCCGGGATTTCCTTCAGGGAAAGATTTTCTATCTGGATAGTGAATTCGCGAAGTCGCATTGAGAGGAGCGCCAGGATGTTCATTGTGAGAGATGGATTGTTTGTTATGAGATTTATGAATTTTCCCCGGGGAAAGAATAAAAGGTGGCTTTTTGAGATTGCCCGGGCATTGGCGGGAAATGATTCGCCGGAAAAAACGGGAACAGCGCCAATAGTTTCCCCTTCTTTAACAATGTGAAGAATCTGTTCTTTTCCTTCGGGAGACACCTTATAGACATTTACGGTTCCCTCGATGACAAGATAAAAACCGCTGCCCTCATCCCCATCAAAAAAAATTATTTCCCCTTTGTTGAATTTTTTATCAACGGCTATTCGCTTAATCTCCTTGAGGTGGGTTTCAGTAAGCCCCCCAAAAAGTTGGCTGTTCGACAGGATATCAAGAACTTCGATCATCAATACAAATCCTTTTTATTGGAAAAATATTATTTCTTATTAACATAAGTTAAGGCAAGGTGCTATTTATTAAGATAGATTTGTACGCAACAATAACACCAATCAATATTATATAAAGGAGAAATCATATGTTTTGTTATCAATGTCAGGAAACGGCAAAAAACACAGGCTGTGTAGTAAAAGGTGTCTGCGGCAAGACGGAAGAGACGGCGAACCTTCAGGATCTGCTGATTTATGTCTTAAAGGGCATCGCAATCTATGGCGAAAAGGCAAAAAAGATAGGAAAATTCGAAAAGAAATACGGATTGTTTATAGCGCAAGCCCTTTTTGCAACCATCACAAATGTAAACTTCGACAATGATAGTCTGATCGCACTTATCAGAGAAGGACTCAGACTCCGAAACGAATTGAAGGAAAAATGTGGAGACAATATTTCAGGAGAATTGCACGATTCTGCTGTCTGGTTTTCAGATGATACTGATGAATTCGACAAAAAAGCCGTTGAGGTTGGAGTTCTCTCTACTGACAATGAAGATGTACGCTCACTCAGAGAGCTGCTGGTTTACGGATTGAAAGGTATTGCCGCCTATGCGGATCACGCGGCCATTCTTGGCCACGAGAGCGATGATATCTACGATTTCCTGTTAGAGGCCCTGGTCTCTACAACGAAAGACCTGACCGTTGACGAGATGGTGGCCATGGTCATGAGGGCCGGAGAATGTGCAGTCACTGGAATGGCCCTTCTTGACAAGGCAAACACATCGGCCTACGGAAATCCCGAAATCTCCAGAGTCAATATCGGTGTAAAAACCAAACCCGGGATTCTCATCTCCGGTCATGACCTCAAGGACATGGAAGCACTTCTGGAGCAGACTGAAGGAACAGGCGTGGATGTGTATACCCATGGCGAAATGCTGCCGGCGAATTCCTATCCCGCATTCAAAAAACACACCCATTTCGTGGGCAATTACGGAAATGCCTGGTGGAAACAAAGGGAAGAATTTGAATCCTTCAATGGGCCCATTCTTATGACGACCAACTGTATTATTCAGGTTAAAGATTCCTACAAGGACCGGATCTTTACAACCGGGGTGGTTGGGTATCCGGGTGTAAAGCATATCCCTGACAGACAAGATGGCGGTGCTAAAGATTTTTCGGAGATCATAGAGCTGGCAGAGAAATGCGATCCGCCCGTTGAAATTGAGACAGGTGAAATAGTCGGCGGATTTGCCCACCATCAGGTTCTTGAACTGGTGGATAAGGTCGTGGATGCGGTGAAAAGCGGTGCAATCAAACGCTTTGTCGTAATGGCGGGCTGCGACGGACGTCAGAAAGGCAGAAACTATTACACCGAGGTCGCACAGGAACTTCCCCACGATACGGTAATCCTGACCGCAGGATGCGCGAAGTATCGCTACAACAAGCTTGATCTCGGTGATATCGGCGGCATCCCGAGGGTACTTGATGCAGGCCAATGCAACGATTGTTATTCTCTTGCCGTTATCGCTTTGAAGTTGAAGGAGGTCTTCGGACTCGAAGATATCAATGATCTTCCCATATCTTATGACATCTCATGGTATGAGCAGAAAGCCGTAACCGTTCTCCTGGCCCTCCTCTTCCTTGGAGTCAAAGGGATTCGCCTGGGACCGACACTGCCGGCATTCCTGTCTCCAAACGTCGTAAAAGTTCTGGTTGAGAATTTTGACATCAAGCCGATCGGAGAGGTTAAAGCAGACATTGAGGCGATGATGAAGGGGAAGTAATAACTCCTATCCTTCCAGAATTACAAAGGAAATTTGTTCATTATGAAGGAAATATTAATCATGCTTGCGGTTGTTGCAGCCTGGTTTGTTCTCCAGGCCTATATTCTGCCCAGGATGGGGGTACCAACGTGACTGAATCAATCCTGCCAGTTGGCGGACAAAAAGAGTAATACAGGCAAATTTGACAGCAAGGATGTTAAGTAAAATTTTGCAGAAGGCAGAGTTATCATATTATGTCTGACGATAATTCAAAAATGGAGATGGAAAGCAGAACCGCTGAGGCGATGATCGAAATCTTCTGCCATGGACAACATGGCAATAAAGAAGGGCTATGTCCCGAGTGCCGGGAGCTTTTGGACTACGTTGTGCAACGCCTTGAAAAATGCCCCTTCCAGGAGAACAAACCAAAGTGCGCCAAATGTCCTGTACATTGCTACAAACCAGACATGAGGGAGAGGATCAGGGCAGTAATGAAATATGCCGGCCCCCGCATGCTTTACCGGCATCCTGCCTTGTCAGGTGCGCATTACCTGACAGGGAAATAACTTATGCACGGCTTTCGGAAATCACTAAATCGGTATGGATGTTCCCCGATTTGCCGCATCAATTTACAATCACTGATATCTTTTCTTGCATTATTGAATTTTGCTTCTTGAAAGAGACAAACATTCGCTGAATGTTTTCTGTTGCCATTCAAATGGTTATCCCTAAGATTATTGACAAAGATTCCTGAAAATGCTTTCGTACTACTGCCTTTCGGTAGTGATGTTCAAATTACAGAATATGGCATAGCGTGGAGTGGCTTCGATTAAACTTGCAGCTCACGAAAGACGAGGTGGATGAGAACCATGTCAATCATAAAGGATAATCAAAATGAAAGCATCCGATTATATTCTTGCGAAACAAGTACAATGGGCATTGAATCGTGGTATTGAGTTGATCGGCAGCAAAGGGCGGCGTGGTCGCCTCGCATACACATCAGAGGTTAATCAAAATCTTTTTGAACCACTGATGCGTGATGTTCGTGAATGTTTTGAGAAAGGTGATGGAGGTGAAATCAACGGCAGTCAAGATAGTCCAGCGAAAATGCAGGCGGTTCACTCTTCATCTGCTTTAGGTGTTAACATTTTTCAGTATTGGCAAAAGATTGATCAGGTTCCTTTAATAGCTGCTGCCTGTGGTTTTTGCCGAAAAGGCAGTAATGTTTCAAAAAAAATTGTCTTTGAGAATAAATACCCAATCGACAACAAATTTCGATTTGCCCCCAACATAGATGTAGTAATTCATAATTCAGAATCTTCTAAATTCAACCGATTTGCGATTGAGTGTAAATTTTCGGAAGCGTATACTTCACAAGGACACCCCGGAATAAAACCCCAATATAGAGGTCTCAGTGAAATTTGGGAAGACATCCCCAATATATATAACCTCGCTGAATCAATCTGTCCGGATGATAAGAAATTCTTTTATCTTCATCCCGCTCAATTGGTTAAGCACATACTTGGTCTAAAAAAAGCCTTTGGGAAAGAAGGGTTCAGGCTTCTGTATCTTTGGTATGATGTTTTAGGAGAGGAAGGAACCATTCATAAAAAAGAAATTGAAGCCTTTTCGGAAGCGACCAGGTCCGATGGTGTTAAATTCCATGCATTAAGTTACCAAGAGTTGATTGCAAAATTATCCAAGGAATACAGAGCGGATCACGACGAATATATTAAGTATATAAGTGATCGTTATCTATGATCAGCAAAGGCGTCACAGCCCCAGTTGACTTGTGATGGAATTGAGGAGATAGGGTATCAATTTCCTCTATTCAATTTATGTACTGGATTTATCCCATTTCCCTGCTTATATACTTCCTGAAAGCGTGATTTTTCTCGATTGGCAACCTATAACACACTTCAGATGGTAATCTTCGATTTTGATTCTGTATTACATGTTCATATTATTAAACTTATTGACTATTGATCATTGTGTCATAATGGTATATAATAATTGAAGTTTTTATGAAGTAAAGTAAATTCCATTTCAAATTCACAAATAGCGCATTGGATGGAATTCTTTTTTAAGAGAGAAGTATACGGCATGAAAAGCTCGGAGTTTAAACGTGCATCACCCTTAGCAGAATACTGCGATCTCGTTCTTGACCTTAAAAATGCACACTATGGAGATGAACATTTTTACCAAAGCTTGCCACTCTGTGTGATTGATGCGGTGTATTCAATAGGCGTAATTTACGAAGGAACGAGGCGTACGGTCAAAAGGTACTGTGACTACTATAGCTTACAAAGAATCAGGTCTGATAGAGCCACTGTTCCTCAGTCAGAGGAACAGGAATCCATAGGACAATTCATAGAGAAAATTATATCCGCCGGGATCGAGTTCTTTACCAAAAAGGTATTTCAGAATAGGCAGAGAACCTCCACACGGAACGGCATTCTAAAATCGGAAGCCGTTTTGCGGTTTGCGAAAACGCTTCAGAAATACAGGGTAAATTATTTTCAGGATATTAGCAGAGTAATTGATGACGTTAAATTTGAAGATGACATTAAAACCATACCTGGCCAGAGAAGTGGTATCTCCCTGAAATATTTCTTTATGCTGGCCGGATCAGAAGATCTGATCAAACCGGACAGATGGATTAAACAATTCATTGAAAATCCTATCAAAAAGCAAGTCAGCGATCAAGAATCCCAATGGCTGTTATCCGAAGCTTGCGAAGAACTGAGATTAAAGCATCCGCGCCTGACCCCCAGATTGCTTGATCATGAAATATGGAAGTATCAGAGGAGCAAAAGCAAAAAGGGGAAAAGGGGGAACAAACATTTAAATCAAAAAGAGGATTTCAAGAAATTTGTCGGAGCACGCAATAACCCAAGCGTACCACTTGTAGGAAGCCACACAGGAAAAATCGCAGGTAGAATAGTCCGTCCGGATACGGATAGACTGGAAATAACCATTAGTAAAAATCAAGATCATAGACTACCACTAAAGCCTGGCCGTAGAGTACCCATAAATCTGTCCATAGGTGGTGAATCGTATGAAGCCGGCGTTCGCATAACAAAACAGGGAGTCCCATGGATTTGTCCCGATCTGCGTGATTCGAGAGGTCAAAAGGTGCGTCTTGCCGATGCGCTAAGAAGGTCCGGCTTTGAAAAGGGAGATAAGGTTTTTATCGTGAAAAGCAAGAGCCAAAATTTTAAAACATTTCACCTTGAACATGGTACGGAGGGTTCTGAGATGTCCTGGTGGAAAATAGTTTCAGAAAAAGTCTCTGAGGGGGATATATTGTTCACCCCGGGAAGGGGCATGAAAGGCCTGAACAAAAAGCCCTTTAAGATAACCGAGAAAGGTGCAGATATTATACGTATTCTTAGCGGGAACTCTCTGATACCTCTTGAAAGGAAATGCTTTGACACAATTGAAGAAGCGTTTAAGGAAAGTTCTTCTCTTCAATTACGCGTCGCCGCTTTGAAAGATAATAAACCTCTCGAGGGCAGTGCAGACAAATTGATCCGAAATGCGACGGGTTCCCAACTCGCTCGGGGAAATTATGTCTGTTCAATACTCGAATATTGCGGGCTGGTTCAATACAAAATGAAAGGGAGAAAAAAAGTAATAGTGTTGCCCGGAAAACCGTAAAGGAGGATTTTGTGAGATCAATTGCAAGAAAAAGTCTTATATTATTTTTACTGACGTGCTTGTTTATCTTCGGCTGTGTGACCAGCGCGAAACACTTGAAGAAGGTTTCTATTGGTATGACAAAAGAAGAAGTGGTTGCGAGATTGGATGAGCCAACTGTTGTCCGCGGTGCGATCAAGAACAAGTTTAGCCAAGTCGTGGAAGTCTGGGAATATAAACTGGCATTACCCTCTTCAGATAGTCCCGGTCAGATAATTGGCAAGAGCGCCCTTACTTTAACTACGCTTGGTATGGGTGCAGCTACCTTCAAAGGAGAACGGCGAGATTACTGGCTATACTTTATTAATGACAAGCTGGTTCAATGGGGACAGGCCGGTGACTGGCAAAGGGAAGCAGACAGAATTTACGAGTTTAACTTCAATCCGCAACCATCTATCACAAAATGAATCAAATCATAATATTTTGTATTTGAAATGCCATCTCAGAAATTCAAGACAATTACTATCCTTGATCATTGCTGAAAAATCCAAAATCGCAAACAGCTTACCAATTTTCTCCCTTCGAAGATTTCTACCAGAAATAATTGATTTCCAGAATCGATCGTTCATGATGACTCGTAGGTGTTAACGATAAGCGGCTACAGATTCCTGCCCAAATCTGCTACCCATTCCGGAGGAACGTTTACCACTTTTGGGAATTTAGGGGATGCCATACTTATTTTTATTGAATATAAACAGGTAAGATGTCACCAGATTAACCTGATATTAAGCTACCTCAGACTCTATTTCTAATGGGCCTACTCATGGTTCTTATGTATCAGGCTGAGATAAGATTTGAACCCTTGTTTCTCAGCAATATATATTCTTTCGATGGCCAATTGTTACTATCCAAACAGAAAGTTATTCCTTAAAATCACCAGCCTAAAATAGAAAGCAGGAAAAGGGATCAACGGATGGGGCAACCGGAAAATCGGGGGCCAGTATATATATTTTCTTCGGGAAACAGGTATACTATCCCCGGAATACCCGTTGCCAAAGGTGCGGCTCATATGTGTTATGGTTTATATTTTACGAGCGTGACATCCTCTCCAGTCAGCTCCTCATCAATGATTTGTGAAATTTTCTCCCAGTCACCTCCAGCCAGGCCTGCTCCGATCTTGGGGAGTCCTATTCTTTTTCCTTCAAAGTTCTCTTTGATCCATTTCATACACAATCTCACTGCATCGTAGTCAACTTTTACTACACGACCACGATAATCGAATTGGGTGTAGGCATTAACGACAATAAGATTGATTCCTTCCCGTTCTATCTTTGCGAACGAGCAGGTGCCTAACTTCTCTTTTGATCCTTTCGTAGTAGTTTGGTCTGCATCGAATGCCTCTGGAAATTCACTTCTAATTCCCTCTGCGATTCCGGCTCCCATGATGCAAAAGCAGTTGCAACCATGAGCGATCAGATCGAATTCTCCTTCTTTTGCTTTCTTTATCAAATCACCTTCGGTAACTTTCATTTCAATTCATTCCTACCATAATGCCGGGCTGAACAACGGGTTTGCCTTAATATAATGATATTGGATGAATTTCCCGGCAAATTTGCCCCATTCCTGTTATCAATAAGACGTAAATACTTTAATGGGGACAGAAAGAGATGTCAACATCAGATTGCTGGATGAAACAAGTGAAATTATAGGCTTATGCTACTACCCGATCCACAAGGAACAGGCATACTGGTCGCTATTCTCCTCACAAAAATATCTCAAAATATTGATCTGTATCAATGCACGAGGCAAAAAAATGTTATAGTAAAAGTTGTTTTTGTATATTAGCAGAAGAAACGGGGGCTTCAATAGAAAAATAACGCAGGGAGAAAAATAACATGAAAGAAACAGATGTGGCAATATTGGGAGGATTATCAGGTATTTCGGCAGGCATCAGTTGCAGGAGACATTATCCTGATAAAAAAGTGATACTGATCAGGAAGGAAGGCACCATACTTGTTCCATGCGGAATCCCGTATATCTGTGGTACGGTAGGTGGTCCGGAAAATAATGTTATTCCAGATGGACTTTTGGAAAAAAACAGGATCGAGCTTGTAAAGAGTGAAGCCGTAAAGGTTGATCGGGAAAACAAGATTATCACACTCGCAGATGGAGAAACGGTACAGTATGAAAAATTGGTCTTAGCAACAGGATCAAAACCGATAGTGCCACCCATCCCCGGAGTCGACAAGAAAAACGTGTTCCCCGTAAAAAAGGAATTTGATTATTTAGGAAATCTGTTAGAGGAAATCAACAAAGCCAGGGATATTGTAATTATCGGCGGTGGATTTATTGGCATGGAGTTTGCCGATGAGTGCAGGAAAGGCAGAAGCGTCAGTGTAACTGTTGTAGAGGCTTTGCCGCGCTGTCTGCAGATGGCTATGGATGACGAGTTTTGTGATGAGGCGAAGGCCCGGTTGGAAGAAGCCGGAGTAAACATCATGGTAAATGAAAGGGTTGAAGCCATTTTAGGCGATGATACAGTCACTGGAGTGAAGCTGGCAAACGACAAAGAACTTAAGGCAGACCTGATAATTTTAGGCATTGGTGCGGTTCCCAATACAGAACTTGCAGAAAAATCAGGTTTGGAGATGGGATTCAGAAATACGATCAAAGTTGACCGTTACATGCGAACCTATACCGATCCCGATATCTACGCATGCGGCGATTGCGCCGAGAAGATTTCCTTTTTTGACGGGAGGCCAACCGGGGTAATGCTCGCTTCAATCGCCACTGCAGAAGCACGAATTGCCGGTGCCAATCTTTACTCTCCCACACATCAGAGCTGTGGAGCAATCAGCGTATTTTCCACCGCTATCAACGGCAGGGCCTTCGGTGTCGCGGGTCTTACTGAGAGGCTCGCAAAGCAGGCAGGGGTAGAAGTTGTTATCACAACAGCAGAAGCTCCCGACACCCACCCAGCTGGGATGCCCGAGTCCACGGCTACAAAGGTAAAACTTGTTTTTGCCAAAAACACCAGCACAATACTCGGTGGGTCCATTTCAGGTGGCAGACCTGTGGGGGAAATGATAAATGTACTCAGCGCCTGTATAATGCACAATATGACGGCAAATGATATGGTAAAGTTCCAGATGGGAACCCACCCTGCGCTTACATCATCTCCTATAATGTATCCTATTGTGAATGCGGCCTGCAAGGCGGTTATTTCCCTTAAGGGCAAGAGCAGCATCGGTTGATCTCTCAGATATTTTTTTGATCTCTTCTTAACATAAATCAAGGCAGAGCTTTCTAAGATGGTATAAGTTTAGGATAAAATCTAAACGCTATGTGCCTATAAAGCAGGAGGATCCATTCATGAAAAAAAACAGCCCACCATTAAAACCTTCGGCCCTTATCAATTTCAGGAAGACCGACAGCCAGCTCTCAAATATTATCGGTGATTTCTGGAAACTTGTATGGGGAAAAGACAATCCGGCCATTGATCAAAAGACGAAGTATCTGCTTTCACTTTCGAATGCCATTGGCGGCGGTCGATACAGACAGGCAACGAGAGAACTGGTAAAGGCATACGCGGCAGGCACAACAGTTAGTGAATTCGATGAGCTTTTCTCTCTATTTGTCTGGAATCAGGGTGCGGGCCACTTCGCATCAGAGATAGGACCTTCGCAGCTCTTTGCCGCCTATCAATTGATTAAATCACAGGAGGAACAAGGCATCTTCAGGGAAAATGTCATGGAAAACTTGCTGAAGAATTTTGGTGAAGATAACCCGGATGTTGGAACACGGGGACAATCAACAAGAAATTTTTAACAATATATGTATGCCATATTAATGTTTTAATATGGGATTAAGTAGTATTTATTGGGATTAATATTCCGACGTTTCCGCCAACACTGGCACGGAATATGGCTCGTAACTGAGTGCTGAGCTCTTCGGAATGATCTGAGAGATGACGTCGAATACCACGAACTCCTAAAGACGGATTGTTTCCTGTGCATTTTTGATTTTCAGATTATGTCAGTTCATTGAAATCGCATCAAAAGGGCATCCATCAATACACGCCCAGCACCCGATGCACTTGCCTTTATCAATTGCGGCAACATCATTTATAGTAATGGCCTCGACGGGACAAAAATCAACGCACATCCCACAACCTCTACATTTTTGAGAATCCACATGGGCAACCGCATGGCTTTTGTCTTCCCGTATCTGGCCAATTCGCCGTTCAAGATCCTGAATCTGCTGTTCGAGGGCACGGACATTTTCTCTGAGTGTGGCTATTTTTTCTCCTCTTGTCATTTGTAGTTGCGATACTGGATTCCGGGGAGGTATTGTATTACTTGCAACCTGATCCACCCCCCGGCCCAATACTCTGCGGCCCATTCCAATACCACGGCCACTGCTCATTCCCATACCGCGACCGCCACCCATACCTTGTCCGAGACCGCGTCCTGACCGCGATCCCATTCCTGCAGGACCAGTTCCATCACCTCTCGGCATTTTAATTACCTCCTCTACTCTTATTAATCATCATTTTTCATAAGTCAAATTACTTTTGATATTAAATCAATATCCGTGCCAAAAAATGATCAAAAGTCACACCAAATATCTTATCATATTTTAATTAGTTACAAATATTTTAGAAAATAAAAAAGATGGCATTGCCATATTGCAACTCCTACAAGAGACATGGGTCGCATTTATACAACTTATGTAATAGTATTTCAATTTTTATGTTTGACAAAAAAGGAATTGACAGTATATTAGCTTTATCGAATATATTGCAGGTCTAATATAGTGGAAATTTATTGGTATTGTAAATTATGAAAAAAGGAGAGGAAGAAAATGATATTTGACGATCAAACAAGGCAACAGATCAGGGAAAAGTTTGACGCAGAGCTCAAAGATGATGTTTCCATCAAGCTTTTTTCCAGCAATCTTATTGTAGGAAACAGCAACAGCGAGTATGTCGATTTTACAAAAGAATTTCTGAAAGAATTATCAGAAATAAACAGTAAGATCCATGTAGCTTCTAATGGTATATACGAAGAGGAGGCAAAGAAACGGGGTATTACTGTTTCTCCAACCGTTATTCTCGGTTATGGCAACGGTTGGTATCCGGTTCAATACTTTGGAGCGCCTGCAGGGTACGAGGCAGGTTCTTTCATTGAAGCCATCTCGATGATTTCACGCGGGGACAGTGCCCTCGACGCTTCATCCAGAGAAAAGCTGAAAAACATTGACAGGGATATGCTGATAGAGACATATATCACACCTGCTTGCCCACACTGCCCCAAAGCAGTCGTTCTGTCCAATCAGATTGCCATCGAGTCCGGCGGGAAGATAGTTTCACGATGTATAGAAGCCCAGGAGATGATGGATAGAGCAAGAATGTTCAATGTGTCATCCGTCCCACAGCAGGTTATTAATGAGGAAAAAGGGTCTATCACTATAGGCGTGCAGCAAGAGAAAATCTTTGTCAATCAGGTACTCAAGTATGGATCGAACCGTGCGAAGGAAATATTAGAAAAAGAGGAAAAAGAGAGAAAACTAAGGGAAATTTTATCAGATAATCCCGATTATCCGGTTGTTATTACTGATGGAAACATGGATGAGGCAATTGCAAAATATCCGTTTTGGGTTGTTGACTGCTGGGCGGAGTGGTGTGCCCCGTGCCTGATGGTAGGACCGATTATTGAAAAGCTGGCCAAGGATCACAAGGGTGATATTGTATTCGGAAAACTTGACGTGGACAGCAATCGCAATACTTCATCCAGGTTCAATATCCAATCCATACCAAACCTTCTCGTCTTTAAAGATGGTAAGAAGGTAGGAGATATTATCGGCGCCATGCCGGAAGCAATGTTGCTGGAAAAGATCAATGCATTCAGATAATACGAAACCTTTGGAAAATTGCAGGTTCAGTCATTGTGAGGATATATGGATACCTTGGATTATGAAAAGATGTCGGATTTTTTCAAGGCCATGGGGAACCCGACCAGGCTCAGGATAGTAAAGGAACTGACAAAGGGTGAAAAGTGTGTGGGTGAAGTGGAAAACAGTGTCGGTGTAAGCCAGGCAAATGTTTCTCAACACCTTACCATTCTGAAGGCACAGGGTATCGTTGGTTGCCGTAAGGAAGGTAACACAAGATGTTATTATCTCACACAGGCTGAATTAGTGAGAAAAATTTTGAAATTAAGTGAAAGTAAGGATCTGTCATGAAATAAGTGGAGTACGTCGAGTCGTCATAATAACATTTTTACGATTCTTTGCGCGAGTATTGGAACAAGGCTGTCTCGATTCTTATGAGTTACTTCAACGATTTCAACGTCCTTTCGCAATCTGACTTCACCAATAAATCCTCCTCCCTTTAAAGCGATACTTCCGAATACAGGAGAATCTGAATCCAGCAATTCTGCCATCTTCAGGCAAAATTTTTCTGAAAAACATTCCATCTTCCCTATTTCGTCGATTACATAAATTTGAGTTCCTTCGGAGCGTAGTAATGGAAGAACCAGATTTTCAAATCCGGCTACATCCACACCATATTTTCCCACGTGTTGCTTCGTCTTGAATCTTTTATGGGAAAGGATTCCTTTCCGGCCATCCAGTGTGCTGATTCCAAATCCAACCCGGATGCCGGATTCACGGAGTTCATTTGTGAAGAAACCGCTACATGAAATGCCGGACGGAATTTGTTCGAGAATCCTTTGTATCAAGGTAGTTTTGCCAACACCGGGAAGACCGGTTATAAAAATGTTCTTCTTCATAAATTAAGAGCTTTATACAAAGATCTCAAGTTTTTGTTTGTTATATTTTAAAAAGATTGTCAATTTTTCAAAAGTATTTATAATTGAAGTTAGATATTGAGTAAAGAGGAATTATGGAAGGGGGAAAGGGGGGAAGAAAGAAAAAAAGAAAATGAGAGTGGAGGAAAATTCTCATGACACGAAAAACTTTATATTTATTTCTAGTTGTATTGATTTTCCTTTTCAACCAGGCTGAAGCACAGATGAAAGGAGGAAAAGTCATGGAAATCAAGAGCCCGGCCTTTGAACAGGAAGGAATGATACCGGAAAGGTACACCTGCGACGGGGCAAACGTTTCTCCATCACTGGAGTGGGCCTCAGCACCGGAAGGTACGAAAAGTTTTGCCCTTATCTATGATGACCCGGATGCCCCGATGGGAACATGGGTTCACTGGGTTGTATATGATCTTCCGGAAAGCATAACAAAATTACCTGAAAACATACCACCGGAAAGGATTCTCTCTGGTGGTGGAAAACAGGGAACAAATGATTTTCGTAAGATAGGTTATGGAGGACCCTGTCCTCCCAGTGGTACACACAGATATTACTTCAAGCTGTATGCCCTCGACACAACAGTTAATCTTGACCCCGGGGCCACCAAAGATCAACTGCTGAAAGCCATGAAAGGACATATTCTCTCCGAAGCTCAGTTCATGGGCAAATATAGAAGGTAATAGATGAGTGAACCATCCTATTTGAGGTTATACAGGGAAGGGAAACTTAAAGATCGTGTTGATCAGGCTGTCCATCTGATGGGGGATTGCCGCCTGTGTCCACGTGAATGTGCTGTAGATCGCCTCTCCGGTGAAACCGGATTCTGTCGAATAAGGAGAAAGGCAAAAGTAGCAAGCTACAATGCCCACTTCGGAGAGGAATCCCCTCTGATTGGAAGGTCTGGTTCAGGCACCATCTTCTTCAGTTCCTGTAATCTGCTATGCTCTTTCTGCCAGAACTATGATATCAGCCATTTAGCGGAAGGCGTCGAGGTAGAACCGGAACAGTTGGCGAAAATAATGATTCATTTAGCCAGAGGCGGCTGTCATAACATAAATTTTGTTACACCCACACACGTGGTTCCCCAGATACTGGAAGGCCTTCATATTGCCGTAGAGCATGGCCTGGATGTGCCATTGGTATATAACACCGGTGGCTATGATAATGTCGAAACACTGAAGATCCTGGATGGTATCTTCGATATCTATATGCCCGACTTTAAATTCTGGGATCAAAAGTGGGCTAAAAAGTTCTGCAATGCATCCAATTACAGAGAAAAAGCCATAGAGGCCCTCAAAGAAATGCATCGTCAGGTGGGAGATCTTGAGATGGATGAGGAGGGAATTGCCATAAAAGGTTTGCTGGTACGCCATCTTGTCATGCCGAATAATGTGGCGGGTACCGAAGAAGTAATGAAGTTTCTGGCAGAAGAGATATCTGTAAATACTTACGTAAACGTGATGAACCAGTACAGGCCATGTTACAAGGCAACAGATAGTATGATTATCAATCGTCGTATCACCACTGGAGAATTCCATGCAGCAATCGATTTAGCCCAAAAGGCAGGCTTGAAAAGATTAGACCCGAGGGTACGCTTTGTCGGGGTGTTATATTGAAGTGATAGGGGAGGGAAACCATATGAAATTATTAATTGCTTTTAGTACAGATGACGGTGAGAATTTTAATGATGACCATTTTGGTATGGCAAACTATTTTCATGTCTACAAATTTTCTGATGGTAAAGAAGAGTTTGTCGAAGCGAGGAAAAATGTACAATACAAAGAGGATGAAACATTGAAACATGGAGACCCCGGTAAGGCTAAGGCTACGTCTTCTGCTTTAGGAAATGTTGATGTCATAATTGGCAGAAAAATGGGCCCCAATATAGTCAGGTTGTTGAAAAAATATGTATGCATTGTGGCAAAAACGAATACGATAGCCGATGCCATTCAACTGGTACATAGAAACATGGAAAAGATAATCGAAGAAAAAAATAAGGGATAAAATCGGAAACACATAGTTTTAAGACCATGATTTCCTGAGAGGTTGTCCGAGAATAGCTTCGTCGCAAGGGCAAGCAAAAATTTCTCGGGGAACTTTCTGGTAGGGAACCTTTATGGGGAAATTATATAAAGATTCAAAGGTTGAATTAACAAGATTTACCGCAGCACACTATGATTTTATCATGAATTTGATGAGCCTTGGCCGTTATGCTCATTTTATAAAAGAAGTGGTTTCTCTAATGCATATACGACCAGAGGATAAAATTATTGATCTGGGATGTGGTACAGGAAGGAATGCTTACCTGATGGTGTCATACCTTTCTGAAAAAGGCAGGCTATTAGGAATGGATATCTCTGACGAGATGGAAAAGCAATTTTGTTCCCGCTTCAAAGAATTAACGAATGTTTCTTTTCTTAAGCAGCGGATTGACCAGCCGCTTGAACTTACAAAAACTTTTGACAAGGCATTTATCTCCTTTGTTATGCATGGGTTTCCTCACCAGGTAAGAGAAAAAACCATTCAAAATGTTACTAATCATCTTAAGCCGGGGGGCAAATTTTTTATTTTAGATTATAACGAATTCTCACTACAAGATATGCCATTGCATCTACGTGTTCCTTTCAAAATCACTGAATGTCCCTATGCATTTGATTTCATAAAAAGGGACTGGAAGGAAAACCTCAAAGATTTCGGATTTCAGACGTTTCATGAACATCTGTTCTTCTGGAATTATGTAAGGCTCCTTGTGGCATCTTTGTAATGAAAGCAAACCGGCTGGCGGGTCATTACGCAAAACCCACACCGGCAACACAGATCATAGAAATTATTCAAGACATTCCGAAAGCACTATCAAAAGTTCTCAGAAAAAATGTTACCACCGATTAAGTTTCACCCTTAGACTTTTCTTTAACAGTTGTTAAGGGGTCAGTTTTTATAACCCCATATAAACGTTGAATTGTTCTTTGAAAATTCCTGGATTTTCCCAAAACGTGGTGCCACAGAATGTGCTGATTATTATTGACACATGGGAGTATACTTCATATATTCGGGGTGTCCATGAAAGGAGACCCCCATGTTTGCAAGAATCAAAAAGTCCGGTAAGCATCAATACCTCCAGATCGTAGAGAATCGCAGAGAAAACAAGAAAACCGTGCAGCGTGTTATCTCTACCGTGGGTCGCATGGACAGACTGCAGGCCAAGGGTGACATAGAAAACCTTGTCAGATCCCTGTCACGTTTTTCAGAAAAAACTCTTCTTATCTTATCCGGCAAAAGCGAAGTAAACGCATCTGCAAAAAAGATCGGTCCTTCTCTTTTCTTGCATTGACACTCAGAAAGGAACTGCAGCAGAGACTGGAAGCAGCGGGAAACCACTTCGAGTGGTCTGAAATCAAGCAGGACATCAAATCGCTTCAGGAGATTGTAGCAGAAGACAACGGCAAAACCCTGACTGTAAGGAGTGAATGCAAGGGTGTCTGCGGTAAGGTCTTTCAGTCCGTTGGTGTTGCCATACCCCCTATGATCAGGGAAGTACAATGATACTTTATGAACTTTTCAAAGAACAAACTGTGGTGCCAAGAACTTTTTCGGGATATCTATGTGCCCGTTATTGCACAACTATATTTTTGCAACTGTTGAATATGAGTTAGAGTATGTCATGAAATAAGTATGGTGTCCCCGGAATTGCCGATACTCTTAATATATTCTTCTGTTTCCATTTTTGAACCCTCTACTGGTACTTTTTTAGTGGATTTGGGAATTTGTCTGCCTTTTCGGAGCATTGGTTTCAATTCAATCTTGTGATAGGCAAATAAGGTCCTGTCAATTTGGCGGAGAGACCAACGGGGATGCTTTTGGCGAATATCCAGTATAACAGAACGAAAAGGAGTATAACGCTTCAGGTCTCTCTGTTTTGATTCGATTCGTTCAGCATAATGCAGAGTTTCAGCCGTCCTAATGTCCATGATTGGGAAAAGGTCTGGATATATAAAATGAAGAATTGTAGATCCAACAGGAACCCCAATACCATATAAGCCAACCAGAATCTCCAGCTTGCGATCTTCTGGCGCTTGTAAAGCCTGTCCGATGGTCTTTGCATAAACTTTAAACTCGTCTAACCTCACAATACCCTTTACGCGGGGTGCCTTCCAATCTAAGATGCGGACAAATGTGTCATTTGATATATTGCCGCTTTCCTTAAGTTCATTGGAAATTTTTCTTATAATTGCCTGATATTCTTGTTCATCATCCGCAATTTCGTCACATCTTGGATGCCATCTTTCAATAAAAGTGTCGTCAATCTTGAGTTTTTCTGGCATGTTTTCGATCTCTAAGTCTTGAATACCATCATCACCGACTTTCATTCTCGTGAAAGCATTTGGCCCATCAAATATTCTTTGCCCGTTTAAATAGGCTGATACTTCTAATCTATCAAGCCATATTACTCCCGGATTATTACAAAGGCCACATATTAAAGAGGTATTAGGATATCCGACCGGTTGCACATAGGCGACATACTTTCTTCTTTTTCCCTTGGGCCATGCGTGAATTTGCAAGCATCTACATAAGCCCAAATCCACCGCCTAAGAAAAGATATGGATATTTTGGTTTATTAGAAGGAGCATTTTTTAAAAATTTCAGAAAAAGCTCCGGATATTACTGTGACC
>Ga0209121_10001799_pt1 | contig 22386 bp, 21 predicted proteins | sample Cruoilmetagenom3_FD_187292 | JGI IMG/M metagenome (GOLD analysis project Ga0209121, IMG submission 187292) | Oil polluted marine microbial communities from Coal Oil Point, Santa Barbara, California, USA - Sample 3 (SPAdes) (version 2) | ecosystem: Environmental > Aquatic > Marine > Oil seeps ... | reverse complement strand
ATGCTTTCAGTCTCTGGACTGATTATATCGCTGAAATGGTGGCATGAGAGACCCATAACGGGCCTTGCTCAGTCTCGGGGTAAACAACTTGGCAATACCAGGCAATGGGTTAAAATTCACGATTTCTTCCGCTGGCAATATCTCCGGCACCGCCGGCGCGCAACCTTTCTCTGGGGTACTGTCGCAAAAAACAGCGTTGCAGCCGGTTCATTTCTTCGCTCGGACAGCCTGAAATCAAGGGTTTTGCCTTGTTTGCAACAGAACCTAATTTAGTGCTCCAATCACCGCTTGCCCGAAAGAAAGCCCGCCGTCATTTGGCGGCAGATATCTTGGCATGAGAACTTCGATATCTAGCGCCGTCAATCGATCGCTTAATCCGTGCCGCATCAGCCTATTTTGAAACACGCCACCTGTGAGGACGACATGTTTGTAGCTGCCTTTAACATTTATTAAAGCAACAGTTTGCGCAATTTGCTCAATAAAGCTGTTATGAAACTTCTTCGCTATAACACTCCTGGATAAGCCTCCTTCCATATCCGAAAGAATCCCGTCCCAGAGCCAGAACCAAGTGTTTGGATTGCTGGCCTGTGCCAAATAGTGGCCGTTTTCGTTCGGCTCTTCCTCAGCTAACGCTTGCAGTCTCATTGCAGCCTCACCTTCATACGAAATTTGCTCAAAACTCTCGTTGAGCAATGCCGCAACCGCATCAAACAGCCGACCAGCCGAACTCGACAATGGGCTGTTTATTCCTCTAGTTATCATTTTGTCGAGCATGTCCAGCGGTTTCGATTCAAGCTGTTTGACTGTAATTAAGTCAGAAAATTGAACACGCCAATCTTCCTTACCTTCAAATGCTGCATGAAGATGAGCATAAAGATTGCGCCAAGGTTGATGATTGGCTTTGTCGCCACCAAGCAGAGCCACATACGGGAAATGGGCTAATCTGACACTGGATCGGTAATCAACCCTCAGGAATTCGCCGCCCCAGATATTGCCATCGCTCCCGTATCCTAGCCCGTCGAGAACCACAGCTAAAACCGGCGCTGAATCCGTTGATATCCCGTACTCGGCCATCACAGAAACGGTGTGGGCATGGTGGTGTTGCACCCGCACAAGTTCTATCCCTTTTTCAGCGGCAAGTGCTTCGCCGAGACGGGTCGAAAAATATGTAGGGTGTTGGTCAACAACTATCCTTTTGGGTTTGAAATCGTATAGCTGCTGAAAAAGCTCAAGATTTTCTAAGAAATCTCGCTGCGTTGCGGGACTGCTCATTTCGCCGATATGTTGGCTGACGATCCCGCTATTTTGCCCGAATAAGCAGAATGTATTTTTCATATCTCCGCCCATGGCCAATGTATTTGGCAGGTTGTTTAAGCCTGCCGACAAGGCCATAGGGGCAGGTGCAAAACCTCGTGATCTTCGAATGATTTGAATGCCGGTGCTGGTAGGTTGCAACACACTATCGTCCACACGATTCACAATATCGCGGTCATGCAACAGAAAATAGTCGGCAATATGGGCCAATTTTTCCAGTGCAACTTCATTGGCAATAATCTGTGGATCCCCGGTGATGTTTCCCGAAGTAAGAACGATTGGTCGATTAACTTCGATCAATAACAGGTGGTGGAGTGGGGTGTTTGGCAACATCAACCCAATACGGGATTGGTTGGGGGCAACTTCTGTCGCGACAACATTTTTACTTTCTACAAGCACAATTGGCGCTTGCCAGCGGCCCAATTCTTCGCGGCACATTGGTGTCATGATTGCCAGAGTATCCGCCACTGTTGTATCCCGCACCATAAGCGCAAGTGGTTTGGTCGGACGGTGTTTGCGGTTGCGCAAACGGGCAACTGACGAACCGTTAAGAGCGTCAACAGCGAGTTGAAAACCGCCTAAGCCCTTTATAGCTACGATCTTACCGGCACGGATGAGTGATGCCGTGGTTTTGATCGCATCACCCGTCACAGCCTCGCCTGCCCTGTCGACGAGCTTCAACCTTGGCCCACACGCCGCGCAGGCATTGGGTTGCGCGTGATAGCGTCGGTCTGCCGGGTCCTGATATTCGGCTTGGCATTTCGCACACATGGGAAATTTGTCCATGGCCGTGTTGGCGCGATCATAGGGGATTTTGCGCGTGATTGTTAGACGGGGGCCACAATGCGTGCAATTTGTAAAAGGATAGCGATAGCGGCGGTTTTTCGGGTCTAGAACATCTGCAAGACAGTCAGGACATGTTGCGGCATCGGGGGTTATGCCAGTGCCAACCCTACCAGATTTGCTTGCAAGGATGGTAAACTCAGTAGCCGCACTCGCATTAATCTCAGTGGATTCAACTGTGTCAATGCGCGCCAATAACGGCGCGGTTTGTTTCATTGCCAGTTCAAAATTTTGGCGCTGCTTCTCATTACAAAACAAAACGATTTCGACCCCGCGTGCGTCATTCAACACCGTACCTTTAAGATCATATTTTGCTGCCAGTCGCCATATATGGGGGCGAAAGCCAACACCTTGCACAAGACCACTTACCCGTATTTTCCAAGCCTTCATTAGTGCACCGTGCAAACCATACAAGGATCAAACGATCGCACAATATGTTGAACAGAAACAGGATCAACCTCGCCATTCCGAATGGGTGCATTCACCAATGCCTGCTCCAGCGGGCCAGCTTGACCACCGGCATCTCGTGGTGAAAAATTCCACGTTGTTGGCGCGATGATTTGGTAATTCGCTATCCTACCTTGGTCGATTCTGAGCCAGTGCCCGAGCGCGCCGCGCGCAGCTTCGACCAGTCCAGCGCCCTCGGCTTTGTCGGGAGTGACGCCATGAGTAATAAATGCATCGTCAGGGCGAATGGTCTCAAGCCACGCCTCCATTTGCGGCACAAGAATGGCGACCTCCAAAAAGCGCGCCACGATTCTTGCTTCAATGTTGCCGCCTGTTTGAGAGATATAATCAAGCGCAAGTGGATGGCGGGCAATCACTTGCCGCGCCAAGGCGCCCACTTCGGCGGGCAACCCGTCAAGCCGTGGCGCTTTGCACCACGTGTAGCCTTGCGCCATATCACCATCCGGTTTTGTTCGCCCATCGAAGGGATGCAGTGCGGGTCCTTCACCTTGCATCCACGCATTTGAAATATCTTCTGAAATCAAAGCGGTGTCTAACACTTGTAGCTCGGTGCCATGAGAAACGCCCCGCGCAAACAAATGCCCTTCGGCAGAGGGGTAGGCGCCGAAACTCAAAAATCGGTCCCCCGAGCCACCAAGTTTTGCAAGCCCAAGGTCCTTGCTTACTTTTAAGAACGTCGGCAGGTCTCCTCTGCAGGTTTCGCGCCAGTTAGCCAAATCATCAAGCGAAGCAATGTCGGCAAACGCTTCCAACGATCCGCCAAAAACGAACCGCTGCAAAAACCGGCGAAACCCAGATAAAACTGCGCGCAAATGCTGGACTTCATGCTGGGCTACAACGCGCGTTGCACCGCCAGGCTGAAGGCTAAGCGTATGCGGCCATTTGCCAGCTAAAAGCCCTACAATATGCATAAACTCGGCACGGGCCGGAAGCATATCTTGCGATGCAGCGCCTGTTATTGCCGAAAATCGCTCAGAAATGGCAGGATACCAGGCCGCGCCAGCATAGGTGTCGCGCGTAAAGTCCGGCATAAAGAACATATAGAAATGGGTCAGATGGTCTGACACATTTTCGGAGGCATGTACGATATTAGTAACCAACTGGCCATTGGGCAGAGGCTTGATGCCCTGCGCAGCGCCCAAAGCATTTGCCGCGGCGATTGATTGGCTCACCGAACAGATACCGCATATTCGAGGAGAAATCACCAATGCGTCGCGTGGATCTTTGTCTTTGAGCATCCCTTCAAATCCGCGGTACAGGGGTGAAACGACCTGCGCTGACTGCACGTGATCACCTTCGACATCCAAACGCACTTCAAGGTCACCTTCGACCCGATTAAACGGGCCAACCACAAGCCGGCTCATCAATGCCCCCCTTTCTTTTTGCGTTCGGGAAATACGCGAGCGCGGTCAGAGGTTGCGTTTTGCCGCAACCTTTTGGGCGTGGCCGCTTTTGAAAGTGATGCCAGCGCGACAAACCACGCTTTGGGCATATCGGTCGGCAGCCCGATGGGAATGCCAGCAACTTTTGGCGTTTCTGTAAACGGATGACCAGGCTCTTCAAAACCAGGTTCAGTGCAAGCTATGCAAGGGTAGCCTCCAGAAATGCATGAGCCGCCACCATTCCATGGCCGTTTATTGCAATCTCCCGCGGCTTGGGTGCCTTTGCAGCCCAGATTCTCCATCATACAGCCGATTTCGCACAGGTTTTGCGCGCTCGCTTTGTATTCATAATACTCGTTGCGAGCACAGCCATGATGCACCAAAGTGCCAGAAATGGCGTGCGGACGGTTGAACGAATCCAGATCATCCGCGCGCACTGTACCGGCTGTGACCTGCGCAAGGGTCTGCGTCACCCAATCCGGATGCACGGGGCAGCCTGGAATGCTAATTGCGGGAAGGCCCGATTTGGACCTGAAATCGGGACCAAGTAACCCACCTTTTAAGTCTCCGTTAAAAGCAAGACCGCAGGCTTCGGCCTCGTTGTCACCTGTGGTGGTTATGCCACCGAATGCCGCACAGCTTCCAACGCCTACTACATGTGTTGCCATGGCTGAAAGCTTGGTAATTACGTCTTTCATGGGTTCACCACGTCCAGCCATCATATGAAAACGACCGGTGCCATTAGGTCCCTGCATGACGGAGCCTTCGAGGCAAAGAATATCGAGCTTTGTTTTTCCGGATAAAACATCATCAATAATTTCATTCGCCTCTTGCCCTGTTTCAAGGCTCAGCGTCGGATGCCAAAGCATATTTATACCAGCGGTTTCAAAGGCCACTAAAAAATCAGGTGATTCAGCGCATATAAGCGAAAGCGTACACCCTCCGCACCCGCCAGATTGCAACCAAAGAAGATTCTGTTTCCGGCCCGTCATCTTATCTCCTTGGGTGGTACACCCGGCAAAGACAGGGCAAATTCTGCCCCCGTTTTACGCGGAACAGACGTAAGTGATCCGCCCAGTTCATCTGCCAGGCGGTAGCTCACGTACAATCCAAGCCCGGTGCCTTTGCCAACAGGTTTGGTGGTAAAAAACGGTTCAAAAATTTGATTGAGGTTCTCAGGGAGTATGCCAGGGCCATTGTCAGATACTCGCCAAACTATCTGGTCATTGGCTTGGTTTACAGAGAGCGAAATTTTGGCGGCGGGTGTTACAGCAAGGGCATCCACCGCATTTTGAACAAGATTAACAAGGATTTGGTGCAAATGCCCTTTTTTGGTCGTGACTTCTAATCCAGCCTCACACGTAATCTCAAATTCGGGTTTTTGGCGAGCGCCGCGCATAACCCAGTTGAACGCGGTTCTAGTGGCGGGTCCCACCTCGAATACTTCTTGCGGTTCACTCTGATTGCCCGAAAAGCGGCGTAAATCCTGCACAATGTCACTCACGCGTTCCGCGCCTTCGAGTGTGCCTTCCACCAAGGGCAAAATATCACTGGCGATCCGGTCCATTCCCAACTGCTCGCGCAATTTCTGCATGTCGGTAGCGCTAGGAGAGTTGTCTAACGCACGCAAAAACTTTGTTATCTTTTCGCCATAGGTCTGCATGGCATGCATGTTGCCATAAACAAAACTAATCGGGTTATTTAGTTCATGTGCCACGCCAGCGACCAAGCGACCAAGCGCCGCCATTTTTTCAGATGCGGCTAAGTGTTGCTGTGCCAGCTCAAAGTTTTGTAAGGCCTCATTTAGTTCTTTATAGGCAGTTTGCAGCTCCCCGATGGGACGGCCGATAAGGACTAAGCCCACAGATCGGTTCCGCTGATCTTGCCTTGGCGCGCAATTCACCGATATGGGCAGCAGATTTCCAGACGCGTCTGCAACATCGACCTCACAATCACTAAAGGCTTCACCAGCGGCCAAATGCTTTGCAAATTTTGCTTCGGTATCTTTCTGGTGTGATACAATTACTTCAGAAAGCGGGCGCCCTAAAAAGCTAGCCGCAGGTTTGCCTGTCAGGCGTTCGAGTGCGCGATTAACCTGTTGAATTTGGCCATTCGTATCACAGACTATTAGCAAATCGCTCATGGCTTCAAGCACACTGGAAATGAAGGTCTGTGTCTCAACAAGCTCGGTGTTTTTGTTTTCTAAAGCTGACTGACTATCAACCAGTTCCCCATAAACACGATCCATTTGCTGGATCACTTCAATCCATGTTTCTTCGCCATTTTCAGTCAACGGCGCCCCAGATAGCCTCGCCGAGTTCATCGCGTGTTCATTTTAATTTGAATGTGCCAAAAGGGTGTCATTGTCTGGTTCATCTTCCTGTGTTAAGCCATATCGCTCAAGCTTACCACGTAAACCAACTCGCGATAGGCCAAGTTCACGTGCTGCTTTGCTTTTATTCCAGCGATGCCTAATCAAGCTTTCACGCAAAATTTTGGACTCGATCACTTCCACGCGCTCTTTTAACGTGCTGGCAGGACCATTTAGTATTGAAATGTCGTCAGGCAAATTGGGCGAAGTTGCCATCAGCACTTTGGACGAAAGCAAGTCTGCGCCAAGTAATTCATCATCCGGCCCCATGACCAACATTCGTTCTATTTCGTTTTGTAGCTCTCTCACGTTGCCCGGCCATTCATAACGTTTCATGCAGGAAATAGCTTCGGCACTAAACCCTGTGGCCAGCTTCCCGACTTTTTCGATGGTCTGTTTCAACAAAAAACTTGCTAGAATTGGGATATCTTGTCGACGATCCCGCAGGGGAGGAATCTTGATCGTGACGCCAGCAAGATAAAAATAGAGGTCCTTGCGCAAGCGCCCTTCGGAAACTTCTTTTTCTAGATCTTTTTGGCTGCTGGAAAGTATACGCACATCTACTTTGCGCGTTTGTCCCGAACCAACTTGCCGCAATTCACCATCTTGTAGAACCTTCAACAAACGCACTTGAAAGGCCGGAGGGATATCGCCGATTTCATCCAGAAACACCGTGCCCCCTGCCGCGCGCTCAAACATCCCTGTGTAATCCTGAACCGCGTGGCTCAGTGCGCCCTTTTTGTATCCGAAAAGCTCGGCCTCAAGTATGTCTGGTGGCATAGACCCGCAGGCTTGTACCACAAACGGTTTATTCCATCGCAACGAATTATAATGTATAGCCCGCGCCACCAGTTCTTTCCCCGAACCGCTTTCGCCAAGAATAAGGGTCGATAGATCAAAGGGCGCGATTTGACTAAGGGTGTTGCACACAGCATTCATGGGACTGGATTTGCTTCGTACTATTCCATCGTCGAAGCTATATCTTTCGCGTAGAGCTTTACGTCGATCATCCACTTTTTTTTGTGCCGATTTGCCCAAGAGCCGCAGTTCGATGGCCAGGAGTTCGTTTTGGCGCTGTAACTCAAATAATTCCAATGCGTTGCGTAATACCATTATCAGTTTTTCAGGGTGCCATGGTTTTGTAACATATTGATAAATACCGGCTGTATTCAGGCCTGAAATAATATCCTCAGCGTCTGTATACCCCGAAATAATAATACGAATAACGTCAGGCCATTTTTCGCGAACCTTTGTTAGAAAATCGACGCCGCTAATATCGGGCATGCGTTGGTCGCACAGAATGATCTGAACCCAGTGATCCGTCAAAATCGCTTCGGCTTCGGTGGCATTGATGGCTGTTTGCACGTCAAATTCATCCGCGAGATTGCGCTCTAACGCCTCAAGCGATCTTTGCTCATCATCAACAATCAAAATGGTCGGCTTATTCATGACGCTTTCCTTTCGGTGTTACGCTTATCTCGATGCTTCGCTAACGTAACCGGCGTACGGGATTTGCACACCTTGTGAACAAAGTTATAACGAGCAACATGGTAGCTTGGGTCAAATCCAAAAAAGTTCCTGCCCATCTTTTGTAGTTCTTCAGTGCGATACTCAGATAACGGTTTGTGGGCTTCATCCAGCGCGCGCCGTTGGTTTTTTTTGTCAATAAGCTCGGCGTAATCAAGAACCAATGCACTGGCGTATTGCTGCGTATGTTCGTCAAAGTCGGCTCTATTATTGCAATATGCCCTATCGGCTAAACCAAGCGAAACAGCCTCTTGCGCGCTCATAGGTAAGCGTTGCTCTGCAATCCGCGCAGCATTTTCGGTGCCGCAATATCGCGGCAGAAGGTAGGTCCAAAACTCAGACCCATAAAGATTACCCATATCTTTATAATGCGGGTTCAGAATAGCAGTTTCAATAATCCACACATAGTCGCAAGCCCGCGCAAGAAAAACGCCGCCAGCTCCCGCATTTGCCCCCATTGCGGCTACGGTCAAATGGGAATCTGTTCGAATAATCATTTCGGCAAGATCATCCATCGCATTGATATTGCGCCAAGATTCATCGGCTGCCGAAGGTGCCGCTTCGATAATGTTTAGATGAATCCCGTTTGACCAAAAATCCGCTCCGCCTTCCAGTACAATCACTTTTACCGGGCGGTCGCTGGCCTTTGCATAAGCCCGCTGCAAGCGCTCAATCTGCTCGGTCGACATCGCCCCGTTATAGAAATTAAATCGCAGATAGCCGATTTCACCATCTTCTCGATATGAGATTTCCTGGTATCCCTGCGCGCTGTCCAGCTCGATTTCAAGCATATCAGGGCGCATCAGCATTGTCGCCGGTAATTTAAACGCATGCTGGCCTGTCACGGCCCGCATATGCCCAACCCAAACACCTCCATCTATGGTGGCAAAGCAAATAGCGGGGCCGGAGGTGGCGATAACTTCGCCCGCAACATTGCCTTTGAGAGTGGTTGGGTATGCGTCATAAAGGAAAAAATCACCGTTTCGCAGCCCCGGTACGCCATCAGAAGCTCGAACTTTTCTCACTACAGTTTCGGTGCTGTCCTTTTGCCAATCAATCGCACGGTCACTTTGCTTTACCGATGGTAACATCGGCCGCAATGGCACCTCGGAGCCTCCCGATTCAAACTTTTCCAACGCCTCGAAAATCGCGATAAGGGCCGCATCTGCAACGGCGCGCCGGTAAATGCTGGATTTGGTCGCGGACGGCATTTCAAACTCATGTGACGCCCAAACCGGACCCGCATCCATGTCGGCCACAGCTTGCAGCACCGTCGCGCCCCAAAGGGCTTCATCCTTCAGAATTGCCCAATCCAAGGCCGAAGGCCCGCGATCCCCAACGATACCAGGGTGCACGATCAGACAAATGTGCTGTTGCCAGATGTCTGATGGAATAGCGCGTTTCAGATATGGTGCCAAAATCAGATCAGGTTGGAACAGCTCCACAGCTTCGCGCGTCAGGCCGTCATTAATATCAAATTCAATACTCACCGTATGGCCCGCCGATTTCAATGCCACAAATACCCGCTGAGAGAGTGAGTTGAACCCATGTATCAGCAACAGGATGCGCATTTAAACAACGCCCCACATGACCGGAGCCGCACCCCACATAACCAATGCACCAACGGCAATGGTCACACCGCCCATTCCAAGGCGCACAATATTCATCATCCGTCCAGCTGCGCGTTCTGCGAACCCCAACGGCCAGCTTGCAGTATAGGTCAGGGTGGCCATGCCCAAAATTGACCCAACCCCGAATAAGGCGATATACGCAAAGGCGGAATAGATATTTTCTGTGGCCGCGGCCACCAGCGCGATCAAACCCGCCGATCCGGCCGCGCCATGTGCCAGCCCGATCAGATATGCGCGAACGGAGAAGGTATGTGCGTGGGCATGGGGGGCTTTGCTATGCGGCTTCGTTTCGCCTGCGTGGCTGTGCGCATGAAAATGGCGTTGACCGTCCTCATGCTCATGCAAATGAACATGCACACGGGCCTTTCGCAGCTTATAAAAAACCTGCACACCAAGCAAAATCAACATCGCCCCTATAGCAAATTCAAGCCCCGCGGCAAGGCGATCAGATATTATGATGCCGAACAGAATTACAGGCAATGAAATCAGCGCCAACGTCGTGGTATGCCCCAAACCCCAGCTTGCCCCCAAAAGCGCCAAACGCTTGGGCGTGGCTTTTCCTTCTGACGCCAAAGAGCCAATCGCGGCTAGATGGTCAGCCCCGAAAGCATGCGCCATACCGACCAGAAACCCGAGCAGAAGAAAGCCTTCCATATCAGCAAATCCTCGGAAGTTGTTCGCCCGCGAGCCAGTCAACAATACGTGTGCCACCAAAGCCGGTTTCCATGGTGACAAACCCCATGTCGTCTTCAACAACTTCACCAATTATGGCCGCATCGGTGCTCAACGGGTGGGCCTGCATGATCCCAAGCAAAGTGTTGGCCTTGTCGGCGGGGCAAAAAGCCACCAGTTTGCCTTCATTGGCAACATAAAGCGGATCAAGTCCCAGAAACTCACAGGCCGCATCTACTTCGCCACGCAGTGGAATTTGTTCTTCATAAAGCTTCATGCCGACCTCAGCTTGATAGGCGATTTCATTCAAGGTCGCTGCCAGCCCGCCACGGGTCGGGTCGCGGAGCGCATGAATTTCAGGCACAGCCTCGACCATATCGGCCACAAGCCCATGCAGGGCGGCACTGTCCGAAACAATTTCAGTTTCAAAGGCCAAATTCTCGCGGCTAGACATAATCGCCACGCCATGATCACCAATATGCCCCGAAATCAAAATTGCATCACCCGGTCGTACATTGGCCCCCGATATCTCAAGCCCGTCCTGCACAACACCGATGCCTGTGGTTGTGATAAACACTCCATCTCCCTTACCGCGCTCCACAACTTTGGTATCACCGGTAACCACAGGAACGCCCGCTTCCTTAGCGGCCATTGCCATCGAAATAACGATTTTTTCCAAATCGGCAAGCGGGAAGCCTTCTTCCAGAATAAAACCTGCCGAAAGATATAGAGGGCGGGCTCCCGACATGGCCACATCATTGATCGTGCCATGGACAGACAGCGACCCAATATCGCCACCGGGGAAGAACAAAGGAGACACGACATGGCCATCAACGCTCATAACCATTCGCCCTTTAGGCGCATCAAATAACGCTTGGTCGTTGCCCTGGTTCAGCAATTCATTGTCAAAATGCTTGGCAAACACTTCCTCGATCAGCTGGGCCATAGCCCGCCCGCCCGATCCGTGTGTCATATCTACTTTGCCCCGTCGCAAATTGATTTTGGTCGGGAAGCGTTTTTCCATCCGGCTCATTGCGCGGCCTCCAAGGGTTTTTCTTTTGCAATATCAAGGCGGAAACGACCATAAGACCAATAGGCCGCGCAGGATCCTTCGGAGGACACCATACAGGAACCTTGCGGGTTATCTGGCGTGCAAACCGTGCCAAACAACTTGCAATCGGTGGGTTTTTTGACACCGCGCAAAATGGCGGGGCACTCGCAACCTTTCACATCTTTTCCGGTGCTTTCGGTCAAGGTAAAGCGGCGCTCGGCGTCATAATCGGCAAAGGCTTCCTTTATTTTCAGCGCGCTATAAGGTACTTCACCCAAGCCCCGCCACTCAAACGCGCGGCGCAGCTCGAACACTTCGCTCACGAGATTTTGTGCTTTTTCGTTGCCTTCCGGGGTCACAACCCGCGTATACTGATTTTCAACCCTGAAATCACCGGCATTTATTTGCCGGATTAGCATCAAGGTAGATTGCATCACGTCGAGCGGCTCAAATCCCGCGATCACCACAGGTTTTTGAAACTCGTCCGCGAAATAGTCATAGGGCGCGGAACCGATGATCGACGATACATGGCTAGGGCCATAAAATCCGTCAATATGCACTTGTCCGAGCTCCCGCACTTCCGGGCTTTGTAAAATATGCTGAATGGCGGCCGGAGTAAGCACATGATTGCAAAAAACGGAAAAATTCTTAAGCTTTTCGGCAGCGGCAACCTTAAGAGATACAGCCGTGGGTGGCGTTGTTGTTTCAAAGCCGATGGCAAAAAAAACAACCTCTCGCTCAGGATTTTCTCGGGCGATTCTCAAAGCATCCTGCGTTGAATATACCATGCGAATGTCCGACCCTGCGGCCTTTGCCTTGATCAACGAGTTTTTCTTGCTCGCAGGTACGCGCATCATATCGCCATAAGTACAAACAATTGCGCCCTGTTCGGCAAGTTCAATTGCGTTATCTATCCGCGGTATAGGCAACACACATACGGGGCATCCCGGCCCGTGCACGAAATGCACGTTCTCCGGCATCAAATCCTGCACACCATAGCGAAATATCGCATGGGTGTGGCCACCGCAGAATTCCATCAGATTATACTGTCGGCGCGGATCCGCCTCGGCCGCAATTTCAGCCGCAAGCTTTTTGGCTATGTCTTTGTCGCGAAACTCGTCAACGTATTTCATACTGCCGCCTCCGTTTTATTCCCCAAATGGGCATCCATTTCGGCCATCAATTTGAGCGTTTTTTCGGCCTCTTCAGGGCTTATCGTGTTGAGTGCATAACCAACATGCACAAGCACAAAATCGCCGACATCAGCCCCCGCAACAAGCGCCAGCGAGATCTCCTTTGTCACGCCTTCAAGCGACGCAATCGCATTGTCGCCATCGGTCAGTTCAACAATTTTTGCCGGCAGTGCAAGACACATGGCTCAGCTCCCTATCTTGTTCATCATTTGGCTGGCTTTTACCCAGTCATACCACTCTTGCAGCCCGTCACCCGTTTTAGCCGAAACTTGCAGGATTTTGATCTTAGGATTAACGCGACGAGCATAATCCATGCATTTTTCGATATCAAAATCGAGATAAGGCAGCAGATCGGTTTTGGTTAGCAACATCAAATCAGACGCATGGAACATATCCGGATATTTAAGCGGTTTATCTTCACCTTCGGTGACCGAAAGAATGACCACTTTATGGGCTTCGCCCAGATCAAAGCCGGCCGGACAAACCAGATTGCCAACGTTTTCGATGAAAAGCACCCCGTCATTGACGTCAAGGTGCTCAAAGGCATGGCCAACCATGTGGCCATCAAGATGGCAACCCTTACCGGTGTTAACCTGAATGGCGGGCGCACCTGTTTCACGAATTCGCTCGGCATCATTGGCGGTTTGCTGGTCGCCCTCGATCACGGCAATACTTATTTGCGCCTTCATATCCTCGATTGACCGCGTCAGGAGCGTCGTTTTGCCAGAACCGGGCGATGAAACAAGATTGAGCGCCAGCACACCCTGCTTGGCAAAGGCCGCGCGGTTTGCATTTGCGTATTCATTATTTTTAGCCAGAATGTCAGTTTCAATCTGCACCATCCGCGCTTGAGAAAGGCCGGGGGCATGGGCATGGGCTGGGCCATTGCCATAATGGTGATCATGCTCATCATGTTCATGGTGGTGATGACTGTGATCATGGTGGCCCTCAATCTTCACTTCGCCTTCGCTACAACCGCATACTGTGCACATTTAATCCACCTCCATATCTTTAATTCTAAGCTCGTCACCACCAGTGATTTGCACCTGATAGCTCCCACATGTGGGGCAAGCATCATACCGCTGGGCCACCACGGTTTTTTCTGCGCATTGCATGCACCAAGCATCAATCGGAAGCTCAATCACTTCTAGCTTTGCACCATCTGCCAAACCACCTTTACAAACCACATCAAAGGAAAATTTTAGCGCTTCCAACTCCACGCCCGCCAAAGGGCCAATTTCCAATCGCACACGATTCACCTTGTGAAATGACTGCGCATCCGCCTGCTGTTCAATCACGCTGATGATGCTTTCACAAATCGACATTTCGTGCATCACGCGGCCTTCAATTCAAAATCAACACAGGGATCAATCGCGCTAACCATAGCGCGCGCTTCCTCACCCGCCAACCCCGCCAACGCCTGCGCGGCAACACCGCTTGGGTGGAAATTCCACTCAGTCGGCGCAAGAATGCGATAGTCTTTTATGACGCCATCTTGTTGCTCAGCATAATGAAACAGCCGCCCGCGCGCGGTTTCAATCACACCCAAACCCGCAAGCATTTCAAGCGGTTTTGCGGTGCACATCTGCTGCGGAATTTGCGCCAGTTCAACCAGCCGGGCCATCAATCTTGCCAGAAGGCCCGCACCGTAGGTTTCCACGATCTTGGTCACACATTGGTGCATAAATTGGCGAGCAAAGGGGCCGGTTTCATAGCACTTATTTTCCCAAGTGGGCTGGTCACAATAGGCGGGCACTTGCATTTGTTCAGCTATGTTGGTCAGAGGGAGGTTGGGCAATAAAGAGGGCTGCACATTGCCAAGGCTTTGCCAGCCTTTGCCCAACAAGTCGCGCAGGAAAAACGCGACACCTGTTTCGGCATCGTTCATCCACTTCAAGCTATCCATCTCCAAAAAATCAGCCGTTGAGCACCCAAAAACATGCGTTTTGAGGAAGTCTTCCAGATCTGATGCAACAATGTTTTCCCTACCTTGCTCAATTTCTTTGGCCATCTCTGGGACGAAAGCCATAATCGGCGCCGCTGGAAATAAGGGCTGCTTTTCAAGCCTCCACCCCATAAGAATGCGCAACAAATGTTCGCGCGCATTTTCCGCCAACACCATGCGCAGGTCAGCTTTTCCAAATCCAAGCGCCAAGCGCGCGGCGGCACAATGGGCATGGGCGCAAAGTGCATAGATCATCGGGAAAAGCGCTAGCGCCTCATTTGCGGACCGGCCTTTTAGAAACTGCGAAACCATAGAAACCCTGTTGGACTCAATGCGCACTTCGGTGCCAAGATAAACAGTAATTTTACCTTCTGCGATCATAGAGCTTTTTCCACAATTTCGGTAGGCTCAGACGGCACCGTACCGCGCAAAAATGTCCGGCGATCCATGTCGTGCGGTGGGTGGGATGGAACCTCTTCCAAACCTTCATCAACGAGCGCCGGCTCTGGCAACTTACCTTCCCAAATATTCTGCATCTTCTGCTCGGGCGGTTCCAACTCGGCCGCATCATTCAGCGCCTCGGCCAAAGCAGCCGCAGCTGTATCCAGAGCCGCACTTTGGTCGGCAAATTCAAACATCGGTGAAAACAAGGAACAGGCGAGTGACCAACCATGGCCTTCCTCATGGCCAACTATTAACTCAACCTGCCCTGCCGGAATATTGAGCAGGCGCTTGTCACCGACCTGCGGTAAACTCGATTGAAACGTCTCTTGGTCCAATGGAATCATCATTAGATTCATAAACCAAGGCGTGACCAAAACCCCCAATGCATATTCTTGCCAAGGTTCAAAACCCAGCGCCGCAACGCTTAAGTTTTTGTTCAATAAAGGGACCCCGCCCATTCGCGTATTCTCGATCTCTGAAAAGCGAGATTCAAGTGTGGTACGTATAGCTTCCGGGGTCGTGTCCATTAGTTGACCACCAAAAAGTCTTGCCGACGCCCATCACATTCGGGGCATGACCAATGGTCGGGTAATTGCGAAAAAGGTGTGCCTGCCGGAATTTGCCAATAGTCATCACCTTTTGCGGGGTCATATTGTGCCCAGCAAATCTTACATTCCAAAATGTCGGTATCTTTCAACTTGCTCAAGTCGCCGCCGAAAGAACCATCAAATGAGTCAGTCATTGTAAATCGCCATGACTTCACCGAGCCGTTCGGCGCTATCGTCGATATCTTCTTGCGCTGAACACACGACCTCTGGGACATTGATGATCTCGATCGAATTTAAAATCAATGCGTCTTGCGAATTGTAATACTGAACCCACCATACATTTTTTGTCCGCGTAGAGGATATGCGGCAATTCCCATAGCCGCGCGACAAAATGATCGTATCCCCAACCCCTAGTTTGAGCGCCAAATACTCCAAATCTTGTTCGGTGTGCGGCAGCAATGACAGATTGATGGAATGCGTCGGAACCCCAGGCTTATATTCGGAGACCTTTTCAGCGATTTCTGTCAAAATTGAGGGCGCATTGAACACGCTCTCCGGCAGCGGGTCTGCCGCCAGCGCTGCCGTTGGGGAGGCAATGGCAAACACGCGATCGGCAACCGAATGCGGCCAATCCCCGACCTCAATTGTGTCGTTCGTTACCTTGCCATCATCAAAATGTAGCACGCGCCACACACCTGCAAACACCGCCTCTTGCACCTGAAGATCAGAGCCGGACACCAGAGAAACCTCTCCTTCCCCAAGAATCTGGTTCACGAGGCCAAGGTTTTCGGGTGAAAGATCACCTAGGTCCAAAATCTGAGACCGTTGCTGCACTTTATGGTCCAGTAGTATTTCATACAGCGCATTTAGGCGGGCTTTACCCGCTTCCATGCCGACAGTGTCTTCTGGCTCCGGCGCGATTGGCAGATCAAAAGTCACCATTTCACGCGGCATCTCCATATGATTGAGCGTTTCCCCACCGGGTTCTTTTTGGCTACCTGGCCCAAATCCCAAACCGTCGGGCATTGTAAAATCTGTAGTCATTGGCTTTCTCCCTAATTTTTTGTTGCTGGGGCTGGCGCGCAACCTTCGGGAAACTTGTATTGCGGTGGCGGCACAGGGTCGCTGGCCAGTAATTTGTTGATTTCCCTAACGTATTCATCCCAGTTCAAAACCTGTTGAATGGCGCCGAGGTATTCTCCCTCACGCAAGAAAATCAGCGTGGGAAACTTCGAAAACCTGAAACGGGTCTGGATCGCCCGCTCGCTTTCACGGTCCAGCACTGCCGCACTCAATAGGCCATTTGATGCCTTGAGTAATTCGGGCAAAATAACGGCAACATCGTTTGATTCGATCCGCCGCTTCCAGTCGCCTGTCACAAATAAAATCGTGTCACCATTGTCTTTGGCAAAAACATCTAGCGTGTCCGAGGTCACTACCGGCAGCTTTTCCCGCTTGATAATACCTTCCAAAAGGGGTGAAAACATCAACCCGTCTCCTCTCGTTTTACAATAATATCGGCAAACAGGGCATCTACGTTGCCGGTACCGCCCTTCATCACTGAATCAAGTGAATCCAGAGCATTTCTTATCCGTTCAGCCGCTTCAGCAGAAATAACTTCCCGTGCAGCATCAATGAAAACCAATAGCCATGTTCCCGCGGGCTGCTCACCCACCAGCATAGTATCAACCCGGCGCCGTTCAGACCCGAACTGGCAAATGGCGCCGCCAACACCTGACTCGATCACCTGCATCGGCAGCCCCATGCACATCAGCTTTCCCCGCCTGGGTTGCTGGCCAATATCTGCTCCAGCTCCGCATCATGATTAGTAGGCGCTTTCCAGTTATCATCCCCCAAAAGCCGTTCATCGCCCGACCGACACGCGCGCTCCTCACTAGGACGACCCATTTCGTAGTGTTCAGTCTGCATGATCTGGCAGGCAATGGTGCTGTCCGCAGACAGGGGCGTGGTCCGCTTGGTGACTTTGATTGAGATACTGTCGAGATACGCAATCGCCATTTCAATCGCTGGTCCTATCCGGTTTTTGACTTCATTCCGAAGCCCTCCGCCAAAATCATCCAGCTCCACCGGCTGCACCCCAATGAGCAAAAGCTTTTCAGGCGCATCATTCATCATTTCAGCCATCATCAACACCTCTTGGAAACCGGTTTGATGCAGACTGACCTTTTTACAGCCCATAAATTTTGGCACCTCCTCGCCCTCCACGCGTTTCATTGTGCCGGGGGGCAAGCCATAATCAACGGCATCGAATACAATCAATACATCTGCTTCGCGCACATGCTGCACGAGGTAGATTCCCTGAGTGCCGCCGTCCATTAGCTTCACATTTTCGGGTGTTTCATACTGACAATGGAACTCTTCAACCGCGCGCACGCCGAATCCTTCATCTGCCCATAATAGATTGCCGATTCCGAGAATCAGAACTCTTGGTTCCTGCGCCATGCATCCCCTCCCAAAGACCCGTATGACATTCCTTATGCTTAATCCCGGAAGGAATTAAACGAATTTCTTCCGATTATACAGCTTATCGGAAGTTTATCTTCCACTTTAATAAACACACCTAACCAGCCATAACAAGCACATTATCACTGTGCGACATGAATTATGGACATTAACCTTCCATTTACGCAAAAAAACACCGGCTTTTAAGCCGGTGCAGTCAAACGATGCTAAAATGGAGGTTATCGCAATTCATCCTCAGCTGGGCGATCATCTTTAAATGTCCGCCAACCAGACAACATGGAGCTCATTATCGACTGGCGAGACATGATATCCTCCCGCACAGCTACATAGACATGGGTTATGATAAAGCAGATTAGCGCCCACATCCCAACATGATGCCAGGTGTGCACGTCCTGGCTTTGCCCGAACATCGGGATGACCCAAGACGAGAAATAGGCAAATTGCCAGCTATCCAGCCCTGTGCCTTCGCCATAGAGCGCCAAACCGGTGATCATCATAAAGATGATTACCCAAACATAAAGGACGTGCATCGCGAGCAAAGCCAATGGGTTGTGGCCAACATACTTTTTTGGCTCTTTTGTCAGCATCGCATACCAGAGGATTTCGTGCCAAACTCCCTTCCAAAAACTAGGGCGCCATACCGGTGGCAAGAAGATTTCGCGTGTGTGGCGATTTCCAACAATGGCCCGCCAAACGCGCAACGCAAACCCAATCATCACCGCATAGGCGGAAACAAAATGAATGTACCGGATGTAACCCATTTGGAAATAATCCGAAGCTTCACCCGAAAGCGAAGGCGGGGGTGAGGCGATCAGATAGCCGGTGATGCAGAGCGCCAAAATGGCGAACACCTGAACCCAATGCCATGTTCTGATCCAAGGGCCGTAAACATAAACGGCCTCTTCCTGATGTTTTATATCAACCATAATACCCCCTATCTCACTTTGACTTCAGCGAGTTCTTCTCCATCAGGTGACATCACATGGGTTGAACACGCGAGGCAGGGATCGAAGCTGTGCAGTGTGCGCAAAATCTCCACCGGCTCTTCCGCGACTTCAACCTTGGTATTCATCAGGGAGGCTTCAAAAGCACCTATATTGCCTTCGGCATCGCGCGGAGAGCCGTTCCAAGTGGTTGGCACTACGCATTGATAGTTTTCGATCTTGGTATCTTTGATTTTTATCCAATGTCCAAGTGCGCCACGTGGTGCTTCGGTAAAACCAACGCCTTTAACCTCAGTTGGCCACGTTGATGGGTCGAACTTTTCGCTATTCGCCGTGGAACTGTCACCGTTTTTGATATTGGCGATCAATTTATCGAGGAAATACATTTGTTGTTCCGCTGCCCAAACAGCTTCCATGCCACGTGCTGCAGTCCGGCCAAGTGTTGAGAACAGGGCCGGAAGTGGTACATCCAGCGTCCGCAAAGCGGAGTCTATTTGATCGGTGAAATACTCATGGCCCTGAGCATAGCCTATGATATAGCGAGCCAGCGGGCCAACTTCCATAGCATTGCCCTTCCAGCGCGGCGCTTTGATCCAAGAATACTTGCCACCTTCATCGATACGCTGGATGTTGGTTTTAGTGCCAATCAGGTTTGGCCCAAGCTCATAATTCGCTTCGGTTACGCCATCCCAAGGGTGAAGGCCCTTGGCTCCATCTGGATATTTATACCAGGAGTGAGGCACAAATTCCTGAATTTCGTCAGGATCTCGCACATCTACCGGATGCACTTCATCAAGCTTACCGTTGATAATCGCACCTTGTGGCATCATCAGGTTACCGGCCGAATAATCATTGGCGCGGTCAGGGATGTCACCATATGCCAACACATTTGTGCTTGAAAGACCACCGCCGTAAAGCCAGCCTTTATAGAACCCGCCAATGGCGAGAATATCAGGCATATAGACGTTTTTACAAAAGTCGATGGCGCGCTGAGTGATGTTTTTTACATAATTCAATCGCTCCATATTGATTGGGGCACCCGCAGTATTCATACCAATTGCACATGGAACACCACCAACAAGCCAGTTCGGGTGCGTATCCTTGCCACCGAAGATTGTCCGAACCGTCATGATTTCTTTTTGGAAATCCAGCGCTTCAAGATAATGGGTAACCGCCATTAAATCAGCCTCAGGCGGCAACAAATAGGCCGGATTTGACCAATAGCCGTTTTTAAAAGGGCCAAGCTGGCCGCTTTCGATAAATTTGCGGATGCGCGTTTGAACATCGCGGAAATAGCCTGGCGACGAGTTCGGGTGGCTCGGTGATACTTTTTGCTGCAATTCAGAGGTTGCACGTGGGTCAGCTTTTAGTGCATTAACCGGGTTTACCCAATCAAGCGCATGCAGGTGATAGAAGTGCACGAGATGGTCATGGACTTGCAAGCTAAGCTGCATGATATTGCGGATTGAGTTCGCATTTTCAGGAATATCAATGTTGAGCGCATCTTCAACAGCCCGCACGCTTGTAAGCGCGTGCGTACCGGTACAAACACCACAAATACGCTGCACAAATGCCCAAGCATCGCGGGGATCACGATCTTTAAGGATCACCTCAAGCCCGCGCCACATAGTACCCGTAGACACCGCGTTGGTGATCATATTGCTTTCGTCGAGGTTAACTTCGCACCGCATGTGACCCTCAATACGGGTCACTGGGTCGACAACTACGCGCTTGCCAGTATCATCAAGCGTAAAGCCGTTTGGTGTTTCAATAATGCCCATTATGCTTGATCTCCCTTGTTCGCGATCCGCTTGATAATGCTTGCGCCCGCATGGATTGCGGCTGCACCACCAACAACCATCGCGGCCGTTTTACCAATTTCATCGGCATCGGCATCAATGCCAAAGCCCTTAATATCTGTGAGGCGTTCATAAAAGCTGCCTTTGTCCCAGAAGCCATCTTCAGAACAGCCAATGCACGGATGACCAGCCTGAATGGGGAAGGACAAACCGCCGTTCCATCGAATGGTGGAGCAGGCATTGTAGGTGGTTGGGCCTTTGCAGCCGACTTTATAAAGGCAATAGCCTTTGCGCGCACCTTCATCGTCAAACTTCTCAACAAACTGGCCGGCATCAAAATGGCCACGGCGGTAGCACTTATCGTGGATCCGCTGGCTATAGAACATTTTCGGACGGCCTTGGTTGTCCAGTTCCGGCATTTTTTCAAATGTCAGCATATAAGTGATCACCGCAGTCATCACTTCCGAAATAGGAGGGCAACCCGGCACTTTAATGATCGGCTTGTTGGGCATGCCTGGCACTTTATGCGTTGGCGTTGCGCGTGTCGGGTTCGGGCGTGCGGCCTGCACACAACCCCATGAAGCACATGAGCCCCAAGAGATAATTGCCTTTGCATGTTCGGCCACATGGCGCAATTGTTCCACAAACGGTTTACCAGCAATAATACAATACATGCCGTCTTCATCAAGAGGCGCGTTGCCCTCCACTGCCAAAATAAAGTTGCCGTCATATTTTTCGATAGTTTCTTCGATGATCGCTTCAGCCTGATCACCGGCGGCGGCCATAATCGTGTCATCATAGTCGAGAGAGATCATCGACAAAATAACATCTTTAGCCAGCGGGTGGGCCGACCGAATAAAGCTTTCGGAACAGCAAGTACATTCGAGACCGTGCAGCCACAGCACAGGAATGCGGGGCTTGGTTTCCATCGCGTGGGCAATCTTTGGGGCAAACGCGGGCGAAAGCCCAAGCGCGCCGGCAGCAAGGCTGCAATATTTTAGAAAACTGCGGCGGGTAATCCCCTGCCTGCGCATCACATCATAAAAGGTTTCCGGCATAGTCTCTCCCTATCATTTGTAGCTACAAGGCGGTTTTCGCCCTTTGGGCTATTATCACGGAAGAAAAATTTCGGACCTAGTCGAATTTCCATTCCGACCCTATTTCTTGACTAATTTTCAATAATTGTTTAACATATCAAAGTGTTGCAATTGTATGACTTAGGCGAACAACGCTTTTTCAAAGAAATGTCGAGCGATATCCGCAATAATACGTCTTTTTACTTTCCATATTTTTAGCTAAAATGGGAGCTTCCATTCCATAGGAGTTATTTGTCACAAATTAGCAAAATTATACTTTGATTGGAGTGCCACTTATCGCGATCAGACGGTCGGTCTTGGCATATTTGCATGGTACAACGGAGACCAAACTGGTGCCGTTGCAACAGAACAATGGCAACTATTGCCAGGCTAATAGGCTCCGATGTCTGCACAGCACCCAAGAAAATGGCAGCTTCGACAGTAGTTTCTCAGTCACCAAAAGTGTATCCAACGCCATGGACGGAGCGGATGGGATCCTCAACTGATGCGATATTTTTGATTTTGGTCCGAATGTTCCGGATATGGCTGTCAATGGTGCGATCAATAACGTCGGCATCAAATGGAAAGGCAAGGTCGAGAAACTGATTTCGGGAAAAACACGGCCGGGACGGTGATGCAGTACGGCGAAGAATTGCTTTTACGCGCGCGACAAGTTCGCGCGGCGAAAACGGTT
>Ga0209121_10001797_pt1 | contig 22398 bp, 16 predicted proteins | sample Cruoilmetagenom3_FD_187292 | JGI IMG/M metagenome (GOLD analysis project Ga0209121, IMG submission 187292) | Oil polluted marine microbial communities from Coal Oil Point, Santa Barbara, California, USA - Sample 3 (SPAdes) (version 2) | ecosystem: Environmental > Aquatic > Marine > Oil seeps ... | reverse complement strand
ATCGCACTCAAAGTGCTCATTTACACGTGTAAACTCCGCTTTTTCGCTTGATTTTGCCTTATATCTGACTCAATTCAGCGAATTTCAACAGCCTGCTAGGCGCTTTACGCCACGCTTCGGATAGCCAAGGTAGGAGATTTCGACAGCCTGATCACTCGAGGCTTCAGGCTGTCGATCCTAGCGAAATCAAATAACGCTAGTTATTCACTCAATGCCCGATCAACCGCGATGGTCACGGGTGTTGTACCGACATTTATCGTGTTTTGGCGCTGCCCGCCGTATAGCTCACCGCCCTCTGTACCGGTAATTTCGACCTTTACATCAGATGAAGCAGATATTGAGATGACGTTAGTAGTCAGATTAAGCTGACCGTGCACGCCCGCTTCCTTTGCTGCAACACGCTCTTCGGTACGTTTGCCAATATCGAAATAGGCATCATTTACAACCGGTAGAGTGAGGTATTCACTGTACTTGTTCATTGCAGAGTTCAGCCAATCAAACATGAGACTTGATCCAAGAGCATATTCACGCAGATTACTGATGTGGAAATAGTGCGGCCAAGTACGGTATGTCAGCATATGACGCAGGGTAGTTTCTGCTTCAGCCTCAAGGATCTCCTGGTACGATCGTGGCTCGCATATTGCGCCAGGAATAGTGCAGGGGTTTAATCCTTGGTTTACATGACGCTCGTAGTATATGTAGTTGTATTCGTCTGCAAGCTCCTCAGGCGTGGTGACATTGTAAAACATTGATGTTGGGTATCGAGGCAACAAGAGGATATTAAACCCTGGTACATAGGCTTCTTCACCTTGATTGATGCGCGATGAATCTGAAGCAAGGTAACGTATACCTACTGTTTCAGCAGCCGCCATAAACTCGGTATTCATCCCTTCGGGGTAGGCGGTCCATACGCTGGGATCAGCTTCATTACCATTGGTATCATCCAGACCAGAGTGATTCCCTGTTACCAACACAGATAAATTTTCATCAAGCTCAGGAAGCCCAAGGTTTTTCCATACCGCTTGGTTCTCTGCTATCTCTGTGTAGGCTTGTTCGTAAGTTGTCCCCGCACTAGCGAACATATCCATATGAGTCAGCGTATGGTTGATGAAACGAAATTCATCTTTATTAGCAACGACCGATTCAGTTAACGGCCCATTAGGATGCGAGATCACGAGCTGAGGCCGTTTTGATGCATCTGAGTGCTCCCGTGTGTAAATTACCCCAGTATTTCTGTTAGAGCCTTTAATGACGAAACCATAGTTTGGCGACGAGGCATCTAACCAGCTATTTACTATAGCGGTCACATCTACAGAGGCGCGCCCACCAGACAGTGTAAAGTTAACGCATGAATCGTTGTCGTACACGCCACCCCTTTGAGACCAGGACACTCCAGACCGAGCTTTTCTCCAAGTGGTTTCTTTTTCGACCCATTTTTCGCTCGCCTTACAAATGCTGCCTTCTCGGGTATCGGTCTTACCACTTAAATTCAGAACCGTTCGACTAGATGGCGCTAAGCCAGCCTCAATAGGAAAATGCATAAGCATCCGCTTATCAGACCAAGACTCTTCAAAGTACCCATAGGTGTAACTGCCGAAATTGCGTCGTGAGGACCGTTCTCTGATATAGGTATCTGCGTCAGCCGTCAGACTTGTCTCTTTAGCCAGTAATGCACCACCACCATTAAATACCATATCCAATTTGAAACTATCTAAGCTTGGGTGCGCACTGATTAAGCTCTGCTGAGAAGTAACCAGGTTTTCAATATCCTTTGGACCGCCTCGAAACCCTGGTTCGTCTATCGTTGTATTTGTAACAGGGTCCCATACGCCATCAGCCAAGAAAAGATCATCAACATGAGCCGTTAAGTGCACTTTCCGTGCGCCAAGAAATACGCCCTTCGTAGCAAAATTCAAAAATTCATATTTTAATACTTGCGAGTGAATGAGATACCACGCATTACTGATGCCTGAATACAAAACTTTTCGTCCGTCTTCATAAACCAGCTTGGAGACCAATGCTTTTCCTGATGCTTGATCAATCAATAAAGGCTCTACTGTGGGGTTAGTTCCGCCAGGTGCGGGCGCAGCCACAACAGAGTAGTCAGTAACGGGAAGGGAATTGTCGGTATTAATGTATTCATAAATCTCTGTACCTTTGGCAGATGGCCCCCATATACCGTTGAAATTGCTTCCCCCTTCGATACTGCTGCCATCCATTCCATAGTCGAGATCATAGGTGTTTTTGTAATATGCTCCTGAGGCGGGAAACCCAGATAAAACAGATTCTTGAATGGAAAAATCACGCTCATACGCGTGCAGAGTTTGCCATTCTTCCAGAGTAAAACCTGAATTCAGATAATTTCCTTCACCGGTATAGTACAGCCCCGCCTCGGTTACAATCACTCCATTGTAGAAACCACGTTCTCCGTCAGACAATTGATCTGCCGTTAAATCTTCGCGACTAGAATCTAAAACATCATAGGGAACATGTAGTTCATCAAGTAAATCAGAAATATAATATAAACCCTGGTCTTCCTCTGCTGAGCCTCGAGATATAACCAGTACCTTTAGATCGACGAATGATGCCGCCAACACACTGCCTGCTTGTAACGTAAAAGCAGATAAAATAGAACACATCAACATGTTTTTTAAAATTAAACGCTTAATCATTGATAAATTCACTCCGAATTTTAATTTTTATAGTCACTAGTCAAAACTTATCGCCATCACACCATTGTTTTAACTAATGCAAACTGCGTCACTTTTTCAGAATTGCACTTATAACAAAATTGAATATTGTTATCTGTAGACGGGCATTATGTCGAATAAAAAAGTAGACGAGTGTAATTTTTTGTTACGCAACGGAAGCCTTACTGAAAAACAGGTGAAACAAAAAACAGAATACTTTCAATAATAAAAGATAAATTTATTGGGTAATCAAATATCTAAATGACATCCCTCATGTTATTTACGATGCTAAAAAAATATAGAAAATTCCGAACCGGTGGGCTTCGATACTTTCGAACTTTACGTCATAAATGACTATTTAATTAGTCCGCTTTTTCGATATAGTAACAATCATCGCAATAATATATACGGCGACCCATTGAAAACCGTATATGCTTTTTATTTGAGGCAATTGAAGAAAGAAATATAAGAGCAGAAACCCCAGAACTGGGCGACCCAATTTTTTGCGTAAAAGAATTACGCAATATTTCAAAAGGTAGAATTTGCCAGTGGCGGATATGAACCCGCAAGACAAAGCGAATGCGGCTTTTAGAGTGCTTCATATGGGTGAAGAAAAAGGCTATACCAATTACCCAGCCCTGTCGCCCAGTTAACTCTTCTTACTCAGCAACCTGTCCAGTGCATTGGCAAAAACCCGCCTATCCTTTTTCGATAGAGGAGGCGGGCCGCCAGTCACTTGCCCACTGCTGCGCATTTCTTCCATAAAATTACGCATGGTTAAACGTGATTTTATATTGTCCGTCGTCAGCTCTTCGCCTCGATGGCTAATCACCTGCCCCCCTTTCTCAATCACTTCGGCAGCCAGTGGGATGTCAGCAGTAATGACCAAGTCACCTTGCCCCATATTTTGAACAATATAGTTATCTGCTACATCAAAGCCAGCAGCAACCTGCACCGAGCGAATATAAGCAGAAGGGGGCGCACGCAGCGCCTGGTTTGCAACTAAAATTACTGGTATCTGTGCTCGCTCAGCGGCACGAAATAAGATGTCTTTCACCACAGCGGGGCAGGCGTCGGCATCAACCCAAATATGCATAGCAGTGATCTCGCGGGAATATAAAAATGAAAAAATGGCTCAGTTGCATAAAGAAACAGACAGTACCGGCCCCACACTGTATAATTCCGCCCCTTTTCCTGGCATTCTGAATCCCTCATCCTTGCCACACCACAGGATACAAAACATGACCGACCTTCCACTAAGCTTTCAGCAATTGGGGCTAAACGATAATCTGCTTAAAGCACTTAAGCAAGTGGGTTACGAAACACCCTCGCCGATTCAGGCAGAAAGCATCCCCCTGCTATTGGAAGGCCGGGATATTCTAGGGCAAGCACAAACGGGAACAGGAAAAACAGCCGCCTTCGCATTGCCTATATTGCAACAGGTCAACCTGCGGCAAAAATCACCACAAGTTTTAGTGCTTGCACCCACCCGTGAACTCGCTATTCAAGTGGCAGAGGCCTTTCAAACCTACGCCCGCTTTATGAGTGGTTTCTCCATTTTACCCATATATGGCGGCCAAGGTTATGACAGCCAGATTCGCGCACTAAAACGCGGGGTTCAGGTCATTGTGGGCACGCCAGGGCGTGTAATGGATCACATGCGCAAAGGGACGCTCAAACTCGACAAACTAACCCACCTTGTGCTGGATGAAGCCGATGAAATGCTACGCATGGGCTTTATTGATGATGTGGAATGGGTGCTTTCCCAAACACCCGAAGATCGTCAGATCGCTTTATTCTCTGCCACCATGCCAAGGCAGATTGCTAAAGTCGCCAACACTTACCTGAACAACCCGGCGCAGGTAAAAATCAAGGTTTCCACTACCACTGCAGAAACCATTCGCCAGCGCTACTGGACAGTAGCCGGCTTACAAAAACTCGATGCCATTACCCGCATTCTTGAAGCCGAACCCTTTGATGCCATGATTATTTTTGTGCGCACCAAAACAGCAACCGTAGAACTGGCCGATAAACTCGGCGCACGAGGTTATAGCGCGGCAGCACTCAACGGCGATATTTCGCAAAACATTCGCGAACGTACCGTCGAAAAATTAAAAAATGGCAAAATCGACATTCTTGTTGCCACCGATGTTGCTGCTCGTGGTTTGGATGTTGAACGTATCAGCCACGTCCTTAACTATGACATCCCCTACGACACTGAAGCCTACGTTCACCGCATCGGCCGAACCGGGCGTGCAGGCCGAACTGGCGACGCGATTCTCTTTGTTGCACGAAGAGAAATGCGCATGCTTCGATCCATAGAGAAAGCCACTGGCAAGCCCATTGAGCCCATGGCTCTGCCATCCACCGCAGATATTAACGATAAGCGGGTTCAGCGCTTCAAACAGAACATCACCGATACCATCGAAGCCCAAGGCCTCGACTTTTTTAAACAGCTCGTCGCTGACTACCAAATGGAAACTGCTGCAGACCCTGTTGATGTTGCCGCTGCACTGGCGAAAATCTGCCAAGGTGATCAGCCACTACTATTGAAAGACCGTCCTGCTAAAAAAGAAAGGCCTGAGCGCTCAGACCGGTCAGAACGCCCAGACCGCAATAGAAAAAGAGAAGATGGAGATTCTCGTCGTCGCAAACCCAATCGAAACAATGACGATATGCAAACCTTCCGCATTGATGTCGGCCACGATGATGGCGTATCACCGGGCAACATTGTTGGTGCCATTGCCAACGAAGGGGATATGGAAAGCAGGCACATCGGCGAAATAAAAATATACGACGATTACAGCACCGTGGCCTTACCGGCAGGCATGCCCAAAGCCACGCAAGAGACTCTCAAAAAAGCCTGGGTATGCCAGAAGCAACTGAACCTCTCCTTGATGGAAGGGGACGGCTTTCGCTCAAAACCACGTAAATCCAAACCAAGCTCAAAATCTGGGTCAAAAAAACCAGCAAAAAGTAGAGAAGGAAAACCGCAAACAGCCAAGCGAAAGCCAGGCACTCTGTCCAAGAAAAAGCCCGACAGCGTAGAATAAAAGTTAGCGAATGAGTACAGACAAAGAAGGCCGGCACCAGGCCAGCATGGCCAAACAAAAGCAGAAGGTCGATGCCAATATAAAAAAAGCCCAGTGCGAAAAAGGCATTGTGCTTTTACTAACAGGCGACGGCAAAGGTAAGTCCAGTTCTGCATTTGGCATGGTCATGCGCAGCTTGGGTTACGGTCACAAGGTCGGCATTATTCAATTTATAAAAGGTGAGCAGCTCTCGGGGGAAGAAGTCTTTATTCGCGACTTTCACCCCGAAATACCTTTTTTTCAAATGGGAACAGGTTTTACCTGGGACACTCAAGATCGCAGCAGCGACATCGCAGCAGCCAAAACCACATGGCAGCAGGCTGAAAAACTTCTAAAAGACCCCGATATTCAACTTCTGATTCTTGATGAGCTGACCTACATGGTCGCTTATGATTATCTGGATGAAGAACAGATTTTAAAGGCGATATCGGAAAGGCCTGCCGAACAAAGCGTGGTGATCACCGGCCGAGGAGGAGGTAAAAAACTTCGTGACCTCGCTGACACCGTATCGGAAGTAAAAGACATCAAGCATGCTTTTCGTGCTGGCATTCAAGCGCGGCAGGGTGTTGATCTATAACTATTGACCCGAAATGCACGCAATCGCCAAGACATCATCAACATTGGGCAGAATTTAGTCTGCAATAAAAAAGCCCACTTTCCCATTATATTTCCACTAAAACTCATAACGGCAAAGCAGTTTTATGGAGCCCCTTGCTTATGAAAAATAATAAAATCAAGGTGGGAATTAGCGGCTGCTTGCTAGGGGAAAATGTTCGTTATGATGGCGGTCATAGATACAATAGCCATATTGTCGAAGCCCTTCAGAAACACTGCCATTTCAGCAACTTTTGCCCCGAAACCAATATCGGCCTCGGCACTCCCCGTGCGCCCCTTCAATTACATTGGCAAAACAATTCCCTGCAGTGCCTTGGAGTGGAAAACCCCTCGATCAATGTCACCCAGCAACTAAAAGATTGTGCCAATCATCAGCAACACCTACATCAACAACTATCTGCGTATATTTTCAAAAAGAACTCCCCTAGCTGCGGCCCACAAGGAGTTAAAGCCATCAGGGATGGCCAAGTAGAATTCACCGGCACCGGTATTTTTGCACAACAACTGCAAGAAAACTTTCCCCACTTACCGGTAGCGGATGAAGGCATGTTAAGCCAAGCCGAAGCGTTGCAGAACTTTATGCAGCGAGTGGTAGTTTATCAGCGTTGGCAGTCTTTAAAAGGCAGCGACTTGAATAAAACTCGGCTGGAGCACTTCCATCAAAGGCATTACCTACTTATTAAGAGTCATGATGAAATGGCTTGCCAAACTCTTGAACATCTCTTGTCAAATGCCGTAAACAGGTCTATTAAAGACTTGGCTGAGCACTATATAAACGCGCTTATGGAGAGTTTAAGGAAAACAGCCAGCCGCGAGAATCATTTTAAGGTTTTGAGCTCGTTAGCAGATCGCATCCGTACCCATCTAAACCAAACTCAATTTCATCGTATAGAAAAGAGCCTTGCACAGTTCCGCATAGGAACATGCTCACAACAAACGCTGCTGGGCTTATTCAAACCTTATATGGATAAAGAGTCAGATATTAGGTATGCCCAATCTTACTATTTAGCGCCCCATGCCTTGGAATTACTCGACTAGCTTGCATCCTGCCTCCCCTCTTTGATATACCTATCAACCCTATACCTACCACCCCCGTCAAAACAAAAAGTCTCTATTATGAAATTAGTTGGTAAATCGGTTCTTATCACCGGTGCCTCTTCCGGTGTTGGAGAAGAGTTAGCACGGCAACTGGCAAAAAAACAATGCAAGCTCGCATTGCTGGCGCGCAGCAAAGATAAGCTTCAAGCCTTACAAAAAGAGCTGCAGGCCAAAGGGGCCCAAGTTGAAGTTTACGCCGTCGATGTCTGTGAGCGAGAAGCCTTGGAGCAAGCCATTTATTCCGCACATAAAAAACTCGACGGTCTGGATGTTGTTTTTGCCAACGCAGGGGTTGGCATATTAAAACCCGCCCACAAACTTAAACCTCATCAGATTGAAAGAATGATTGAGGTGAATTATGTAGGGGCAATTAATACCTTGTTGATCGCACTACCGCTCCTACTGGAAAAAGGGCAAGGGCAACTGGTGGGCATTTCCAGCATCGCCTCGCTTCGCGGCTTACCCGGCGGCGCAATTTACTCCTCCACCAAAGCGGGTTTAAACGCTTTTCTTGAAACACTCAGGGTGGAATATCGACGCAAGAACATCGAAGTAACCACCGTATGCCCTGGATTTATTCGTACCCCCATGACAGCAGATATAGAAGACTCCATCCCATTTATGCTGGATGTCGACAAGGCTGTCACTATTATTATTCAGGGAGTGGAATTTGGAAAAGCGGTGGTGGGTGTGCCCGGCTGGTTATACAACCTAACAAACTTAATGCGCTTTTTGCCCAGCGAACTGTATACCGGTATCGCCAGCCTGTTTAGCAAGTAAGCGCTGCGAGAAGCCCGCGACGCTAATCCCCTTGCAAGTGCCAGTTTTCAGGCAACTCGGTGTGAAGGTCAAAGCTCGCTTCTAGCCGTTTTACGCTTTCTTCCAGCACCGCAACGCGCCCAAACCACTTATGCTCACTGGCAATGCCAATCCAGGGTGCGCGCCTCGTGGAGGTATTTTTCAGCATCACATTAGCGGCTTCTTCATAATCTGACCAACGATCACGGTTGCGCCAGTCTTCTTCAGTAATTTTCCAAGATTTAAAGGGATCATTTCTGCGTGCCTCAAACCGCCGCAACTGCTCCTCTGCGGAAATATGCAAAAAGAATTTCAGCACCGGCACACCCTCGTCCACCAGCACTTTTTCAAAGGCATTAATTTCATCGTAGGCCGCTTTCCAGCGCTCTTTTGGGCAAAAACCCTCTACACGCTCCACCAGAACCCGCCCGTACCAGCTGCGATCAAAAATTCCCAGCCTGCCCGGCCTGGGTAAGCGCGTCCAGAAACGCTGCAAATAAGGGCAATGAAGCTCCGTTTTACTCGGCGGGCCAACCGAGTGCACCTCGAAGCCGCGAGGGTCGATATGCTCCACCACTCGCCGGATGGAGCCACCTTTACCTGAGGCATCCCAACCTTCAAACACCATCACTGCACTACGGTTATTCTTATAAAGAAAGCGCTGAATCATCAGCATATGCAGCTGGGCTTTCTTTAAACGATGTCGATACGTATTTTTGTCTTCAAGTGTTTGCGACAGATCAATATCATCCAGCGTGAATTTTTGACTCATAATCCCTCTATGCCTTAATGTATATATGCCTCGTCCAACTGACAGCCTACGATAGGTGCGTCTAAAGTGCATCTCACTCTAGGGCATCTCTAAATATTAGCTTATTGACGCAAATCATTGCTGAGTACACCATGAATCGTGAACTATTCATCATGCGGCATGCAAAGTCGGATTGGTCGCAAAGCTGCAGCGATTTTGATCGTCCTTTGAATAAAAGAGGGATGCGCAACGCCAAAAAAATGGGTGCATGGATAAAAAATTTACAGAAGATACCCCAGCAAATACTTGTATCACCCGCTAATCGAGCACTGAGTACGGCGCATTTATTGTGTGATGCGGCATCCATTGAACAAACAGCCATTCAGATTCTTCCGGAAATTTATCACGCATCCAAAGAGGATCTATATCAAGCCTTGCGCCAAGTTCCCGATAAAGTCGAATCTGTGTGCGTTATCGGTCATAATCCTGGCATTGAGAACTTGCTGGAGTCGCTTAGCACAAACGACATCCCCTTGCCGGACGATGGAAAGCTACTCCCCACTGCCAGCATTGCGCATTTAACAATACCAACACCTTGGTCTGATATAACTCCCAAACAAGGGCTGTTACACTCTATAACGCGACCTCGATCACTTTTTAACACCCTTGAAACCGGCAAAAATTGAACTGCCAGATCTATTCACAAACCCTCAACACAATAAGTAGTTTGCAAATGAACGAATTCCTGCTGCCCACATCCATTTCAAAAACTGCGCTCAAAGAAGCTTTAGTCACGCAGTTTTCACTTCATGAAGATGCACCTCGCACCATTCAACGCAACTACCGCGATACATTCGATTGGCGGCTTTATAAAAAGGGCTTTCTGTTTCAAGTTGATAAACACAGCCACAGCTATGAATTGACCCTTATCCCCCTTGAGAGTGGGCGACGTCGTGTTTTAATCATGCAAAGCCAACCCGCTTATATGGAAGATATTCCCTCAAAGATATGGCAGCAGCAATTGCAGGGGGTGTTGGGCATTCGCGCCCTTATGAGCCATATCACCATCAGCTTACGCCAGAACACCCTACGTTATGTGGACAAGGATGGAAAAACCCTCTCCCGCATTTATATTGAAGAGGCCCGTTTACGCCGGCCAGACGGCCGCTTAAGAACCCTCGAAACCCGTATCCGCATCGTGCCCATTACCGGCTATGGCAAATTCAGCGAACAGATAAGTAAATTCTTAAAAAAGGAATTTAAACTTAAAGCCGCAAAACAAGTGCCCTTTTATCCTTCCGCCAAAGCATTGGGCTTGTCGGTAAATAATTACAGCAGCCAACTTTCCCACCCCTTCTTGGCAAAAGATAGAACAGATCGCGCATTAAAAGCCTTATTACTGACCCTACTCGATACGATGGAAGTTAACGAACAGGGTACGGTGGAGGATATAGACAGCGAATTTCTCCACGATTTACGCGTATCCGTCAGGCGCACACGTTCGGTTCTCAGCCAGATTAAGCATATTTTCCCACAACGCAACTTGCAGCGTTTCGAAGGTGGCTTTTCGTGGGTTGGTCAAATCACCGGCCCCACACGCGACATGCATGTTTACCTGCTGAAGTTTGATGATTACCAGTCGGCTCTACCCAAAAAAATGCAGCCCCATCTTTTGCCCTTAAAAGAATTTCTTATTCGACACCAAAAGCTGGAGCATGAAACGTTAGTCGCTGCAATAAAAAGTAAGCGCTATCAAGTATTAAAACAGGGTTGGCGCACTTTTTTAACAAGCCCCTGCCCGGAAAAAACAAGCCTGGCAAACGCAACAAAGCCCATAAGTGAAACCGCCAACACCCATATTTGGCAGGCTTACTCAAAACTCATGAAGCGTGGCAGCGCCATTACTGCAACGTGCCCCGATGAGAAATTACACAAGCTTAGAATTGTGGCAAAAAAGCTACGCTATTTATTAGAGTTTTTCCAAAACCTGTATCCAAAATCAAGAATCAAACCCCTAATCAGTGCACTTAAAAAACTACAGGACGTATTGGGTGATTTTCAGGATCTTTCTGTACAAATAGATGCCTTGAAGGATTTTGAAATACAAATGAAAGAAGAAGGCAGCCTTAATCCAGATACAGAAGCCGCCATAGAGTTATTGGTGCAACAACTGCAAAGCCACATTAAAGAGCAGCGCAAACTTTTTGAAACGCGATTCGCTGAGTTTTCGGATAAAAACATGCGCTCTGAATTCAAATTTCTTTTTAAAAAAAACTTACTAAATCTTAAGCAGTGAAATAAATCCATGAAAGTTCTTGCCTGTTACAACATTAAGGGGGGCGTGGGTAAAACCACCACCTCTGTTAATCTTTCCTACATTTGTGCCAATGAAGGTGCGCGCGTACTGGTCTGGGATCTTGACCCGCAGGGTGCGGCCAGTTTTTATTTCCGCATTAAGCCAAAAGTAAAAGGAGGGGTAGAGAAATTATTCGAAAAAAAATCCGAGGTGGATGAAGCGATAAAAGGAACCGACTACCTTAATATCGATTTACTTCCTGCTGACTTTTCCTACCGGAATATGGATATATTACTAGAATCTTCTGACAAACCTCGGTCACGTTTTCGTAAAATCCTCAGCGCACTTGAAGATGAATATGACTACGTTTTTCTCGACTGTCCGCCCAGTTTTTCCATGGTGTCTGAGAGTGTTTTCTTCGTGAGTGATGCATTGCTTATCCCAACTATTCCCACCACCCTTTCTCTTCGCACTTTAGAACAAGTGCTGAAATACAGCGATGACAAAATACTAAAAAAACTCACTATTTTACCTTTCTTTTCTATGGTGGATAAGCGAAAAAATATGCACCGCTTGATTTGTGAAAAACCGCCAAAAATGGGGGTGAAGTTTCTCAAGCCTTTTATCCCCTATGCCAGTGATGTGGAGCGTATGGGCGTTGAGCGCCGCCCCATCCTGAGCTACGCCGGGCATAGTAAATCAGCGAAATGCTATCTGGACTTATGGCAGGAGATTAAAGAGCGCCTTGATTTGTAAAACCGATTTCTTTATCGGCCAATAATATTTCGATAATACGTTCCAGATCATTATCTGCTAATTGCTTACCGTCCACCAAAGAGCTACACAAATTGACTGCTGATGGCTTTTGGGAGGACTTCTTAAGAAATAGCTTTAAAGCCGGCCCTCCGCCCATCAATAGTTCCTGAATAAGCCATGGGCTCAGCATACCGGCGTCTTCTTGAACCGGGCACTGAATTACATTATGAAGGGCTGTCAATAATTTTGGGCCTATAAACTGGGGCGAAATAGAACCCAGGTTTTTTTGCAGCAATCTCTCCGCATGGGCGGTATAAAAATCAAGAAAATTATTTCCTCGTTCAAACAATAAAAAAGCATTATGAACCTTTTTGTACACTTTGAATTTCCCATGGGGAAAGAAGTCTGCACATTCGGGCTGCACCCATACTTCTCTGCCTAAAGCATATTGCTCTGGGAGATTCTCTCCGCTTAATACATTAAATTTATCAGGCGCAAAAATCAGAAAATCCGCATCCAACCAAATAACACGCTCATACTCTGATGATAAATATTTTTGCAGCCACTTTAAGCGCGCGAGGTCTGTCGCAATCACCAGCTGCAAACCCGCTTTATGTTTCACCCACTGAGGCAATATTTCAAAAAATTCATCGCCTAGAAATTGATAAGCGAAGCCACTGCGGTTCGCCCAGAACTCAACGGATTCCAAGCAGGTGCGCAGCCAAGAATGGGGTAATGGAGAACGGTGAGATTGAAGTACAAGCGTGGAAAGCATATGGAAAATTACCTACCTAAGACACCTTTGAACTAAGGCAGCGATAAAAATAGTTACGAATCCAAAACGTCACGGACCCTTGTAAGTAAAATACCTCCTCTGTATGGTTTATTAATCATCCCTTTTCTTAAGCTTTCATCCAGAAGGGAAGTATGACGGTTATCACTAAAGCCACTGGCGAGCTGGATTTTTATATTTGGGTATTTTTTCTGCACAATATTAGCCAATTCATAACCATCCATCTCAGGCATAACGACATCAGAAAGCAATAAATCAACGGGAGTTTTTTCGAGTATCTCTAATGCTTCGTGAGCACTGTTCGCACGAAAAACAGTGTAGCCCTTAGCGCCCAAAATCTCTGATGTGACTTCCAATAAAGCGGGCTCATCATCTACCACAAGAATTGCCTCACTGCCGTATGGTTCGCCATAGCCCAGTGTATTGCTTTCTTCTTCTTTAATACTATCCGAAGCATATCGTGGAAAATAAAGATTAAACTGTGTGCCTTCTCCCACTTCGGAATAAACCTTGATGGCACCCTTACTTCTTTCTACAAAACCATATACCTGACTGAGACCCAGCCCGGTTCCCAGATCCCCTTTTGTGGAATAAAATGGATCAAATATTTTGCCTAATGTCTCCTCATTCATGCCGCAGCCAGTATCAGAAACGCTCATCTGGACATAATCCCCTTTCGGCAGTTGAAGCTTATCACTGAGATATTTATCCGCTACAACGCTCCTTGTCTGGATAGTGAGCAGCCCTTGCCCTTCCATTGCATGCTGCGCATTGATACTTAAGTTAATAACTGCATCTTCAAAGTCGCTGCCATCCAGGTAAACGGGCCAGAGTTTATCCTCCAAATCAAAGATAAGTTGTATCCTGGCAGTGAGGGTTTTTTCAAGCATATTCTGCTCATTACGTAAGGCAGCATTCAAGTCAAGCTCAGTCGCTTCCGCTTTTTTTTCTCGGGAGAAGGCAAGGAGTTTTTTCGTGAGTTTGCCGCCCCTTTCGCTAGCCCGATAAATTTCCTGGGCATATTTCGCTAATTTGGGCTGTCCTTTTAATGAATCACCTAATAACTCGGAATACCCAAGAATAATTCCAAGCATGTTGTTGTAATCATGGGCGATACCCCCCGTCAACTTACCCAACGCATCCATTTTTTGGGCACGCCGTAATTGTTCTTCTTGTTGTTTTATGTCCGTCAGGTCATGGCAGGAGAAAATAAAATGGCGCTCATTTTCATTAGGCTTGGGGAGCTCCGACATATACAAGCGCAAGGGGAAGGTGCTTTGATCTCGTTTAAGGCCGTCTATTTCGATATTCGAACTATGCGCATCCGCCTTATCACTCAAACAACCTCCATTAAAAAACCTTTCAAACTCAGCTCGGCTTGGCTCGGCTATAAAATCAGAAATTTTACCGCCAATATCTTTACTAGAGTAAACAAACATTTTTTCAAATGCGCGATTTACGCTTATCACCGTGCCTGATGCGTCAACACTGACAATGCCATCAACCATGGAGTCCAATATTTGGCGTTGTTGTTTTTCTTTATTCTGCAGCGCCTGCTCCGACTGGTAGCGTGCAGTAACATCCAAAGTGAAGGAGGAAAAACCCACCAACTCTCCAGCGCTATTTATAATAGAACGGTTGTGCCACTCGCAAATGATGATATCGCCGTCTTTGGTGATATTTTCATTAATACTTACTTCGCCACCCGACATAACATCCAAGTTACCCCAAACCTGGCCCACCATCCGCATGGTGCTTTCGGGCACAATCATCTTAAAAGAATTGCCAATTGCTTCTTCGGCACTGAAGCCAAATATTTTTTCCGCTGCGCTATTCCATTCGATAATATTATGATCAAGATCCCAGTCTATGGTGGCGGCAGGGGACTGGTCTCGATACAGCTTGATACGTTGCAACGAGGAAAATAACTCTGCATCCAGAGCCTTTCGCTGACTGATGTCGCGTGCTTCAGGTACGATTTGTTTTACCTTACCCTGCTCATCAAAAATGGGGTGAATACTAAAGTCCACCCAGATAAACCCTTCAGCGGTGGCGATCTTTAGCTCATGGGACATGCTGTTTCCTTTTAACGCTTCGCTACAATCCTGTTTAATTATCTCGACAGTTTTCGGATCACGGTTAAACCACGGCGTTTCCCATAGTTTTTTACCCAGTACATCGGCCTCTTTTATTCTTAATAATTTAAGCGGAGTATTGTTGATAAATGTCAAAGTACCATCCAGCTCAGCCAAGCCCACCATCGTTTGCATATCATTAACCAGTTCTTGTAAGTATCGACTGGCAGCGCGTGAGGCCTTACGTAGTTGGTATTGCTCAGTAATGTCGTGAAAGACCAAAATAACGCCAACGATGTTTTCTTTTTCATCGCGTATGGGGGCTGCTGAATCAGCAACTTGCCGCTCAGTGCCATCCTTGGTGATCAAGGTGGAGTGATTACTCAGATAAACAATTTCACCCGTGGCTAGTACCTTATCAGCGGGGTTTTCTTCCTCATTGCGGCTATCGGCATGAATGATGGGAAATACCTTTTTAAGGTTAAGCCCCTTCGCATCTTTAAATGACCATGCCGTAAGCCGCTCAGCAATGGGGTTCATGCGAATAACCTTACCCTGCACGTCTGTAACGATAACCGCATCACCAATGCTGTCCAGGGTGACCTTGAGATTTTGTTCTTCCTGAGCGAGCTCTAAATAGGTTTTATCTCTTTCTTGTGATGCGCCTTCAAACGCCAGCGCCAAAGACCGTACTTCCAGCGCTGCATTGTTGAAGCGCTTCAAATCTGGCGATTGTCCATCACCATAACTTTGTATCTCTGCACTCAATTCACTCAGCGGATGGGTCATCCTGCGTACAAAAAAAGTGGCCAATAACAAGGCACTGATTCCAATGATTAATCCCGAAAACAGTGAATACTGGGTACTTTTAAATAAATGTGATTTTATTTTCGACTGATTTAAACCGATATGTAATATTTCGTCCAAACCAGGTATCAAGGCCCCGCTGTATTCGTAGATCAAACCCGATTCAGTTTTAAACTTTCTTACCAACTGGATAGAGTCAGATGGGGCAATACCGGGGTATGATCCAAGTAAATATCGAGGAAAACCTTTTTCAAAGGAGTGGGCAAAAATTTTTCCACCACGTACCACATATAGAAACTCAATAGCAGTGCCACCGTGCTTGATATTTTGCAAAACATTTGCCACGCGAAGCGTGTTACCGTCGATGGTGTCTTGGACGATGACGTTTCTCAGGGAGCTAATCAGTGTTTCAGCAAGCACTTTCTGTGAGTGTGTATGTAAACTTAAACTTTGTTGGCGTAATAAGAGTGCAGCAGATAAGCTCAAAACAAGTGTGGTGAACACCACCAATAGCTGTATACGGCTAGTCAGTTTCATCGTTAAGTACCCTCGTGTTGGTCTACGGGGTGCAAAAAACCGAAGCGTATAGACCAGTCACGCAGCTGCTGATAATCGGCATCGTGACTTTTAGTGAAACCTTTTGGCATTTCTGTGTTTTGCCAGTGATATAAAGTGTGTTTATCTCGGCCTTGAGGGTCGAAATCAAGCAAGGCTTCTTTTACCGCTCTACGCACAGGCTCGGGAACCTTCATATTGCTTGCTATGCCACTGGAAGGAAAATACTCTGAGCTATGAATGATTTTTAGCAAGCCTCTTTGTTGAAGTGATTTTGCTAATTCATCCTGCATACCGCAAACATCATATTTACCGGAAATAACCGCTTCAGCGCAGTTTTGGTGTGAGCCCGTATGCTTGTAGTTAGCCAGCGCCGAAAGGGGAATGCCGTGTTCCTTTAACATGATACGAGGGATCAAATGCCCCTGTGTGGAATCGCGACTGCCAAAAGCCAGCTTCTTGCCTGGCAAATCTTTTATTGACGCTATTTTACTCCCTGGCTTGGTCACAAAAACAGATTGATACTCTGCTTTACCCAGGTAATTCAGGCTGCGCACCAGCGATGTAACTTCATAGCGCGATTGAGCATAAAGAAAGCTGGAGGCCCCTACTGCTGCAAACTGAGTGATGTTCTCACCAAGCTGATCTGCTACTGAGCTATTTTTCGGAGAGAAGTGTAATTGGAGTGTGTAACCGGTTTTGTCACTTAAATACTTAAGAAAAGGCAGGTATTGCGCCGCATCTTCCTGGGGACTGCCACGAAGATCAAAACAAAAATAATAGATATGAGAACCCGCAGCACCTTGATGCTCGGCTTGCAAAGCATCCAACTGCCGGTTATTTATAGTTTCGTGACTACTCACCTGAATGACAGGTATATCGTTAGGAGCATCACAAGATAATAAAAACAGGGGGAAAATAATGGCGGTAAAAAAAAAATTCTTTCTATAACGAACAACTCTTTTAGCCATATGCCGCACCTATATCCACTTTTAGGCTATAAGATTCATACTTCCCCTAAGCCACCTTTCTCATATTCTTTCGTTATCAGTATCTTTGCTAAATTAGAATATGGCAATGAGAAAATTTGTCAAAATATTACGTCATTAATAAACCTAAAAATCGTCGCAGAATCACAAGAATCTGCCCATCCTGTTATCCTAGAAACCTCAGTTGGGCGCGAAAAAGATGTGCGAGATATTGGCGTGCATAGAAAATTTTAAAAATTCGTGGTCACCTTATTGGTGATGAGAGCTTATTAAAATTTTCTAGCTGCGCCAAGAGCTTGTACAGACTTTCGTGATCCAACTGAGGTTTCTAGGGTTATACCTAGAAAAATATAAAAACTTCTCATCTCCAGCCGTATACGGCGCATACACCCAGCAAGGTGGCCACGAATTTTTAGATTCTCTTATACACAATAGCTGAATTGTAGTAGCCAATCTTTTTTGCGCCCTGCTGCGGCTTCTAAATTAATAGTTTTTTATCGCTTAATATCCCATTTGTTGTCTTTATCCTACACTGATCATAGACCGGTAGACTCCGCCCACACTATTGCTCAGGAAAACCTTCTGTATGAAAACACCGCCAGTTCCAGAAAACGAAGATAACCGTATACAAGCCTTGCATGCGTGTTTTTTATTGGATACTGACGAAGAAGAAGGCTTCGACCGTTTAACCCGTTTGGCGCAGCGTTATTTCAATACTAAAATCGCTCTCGTTTCATTGGTGGATAGCGAACGCCAGTGGTTTAAGTCGAAACAAGGGCTGGATGCCCAGGAAACCGGTCGAGACATCTCCTTCTGCGGACACACAATCCTTAGCGAAGAGCTTCTGGTGGTGGAAGATACGGAAAAAGATGTGCGGTTTGAGAAAAACCCTCTGGTCGAAGGCGAGCCCGGTATCCGCTTTTACGCCGGCGCACCACTGCACAGTGCAGATGGTTATCGCATTGGCACCCTCTGCATCGCTGACGATCACGCCCGTGTTTTCAGCGAATCTGATCGCCTTACCCTTCGTGACCTTGCTAATTGCGTAGAAACCGAAATATATCAGAGGCTGAGTATACGCCACCAACAGGCACTTGCTACCCTGACAAATATCGCCGCCCTCGGAGAAGGTAGTTTAATAGATCAAATGCGTAACGCGCTACGCTTAGGCTGCGCCACTCTCGGACTTGAGTTTGGTATTATCAGCAAAATAGACCAAGAGAATGGTATCTACGAGGTCTTGGTGCAGAACTCCCCGGCTGACACACTCAGTGACCACCAACAGTTCCCCTTTTTCCGGACTTGTTGCCACCTTACCCTCAAGAAGGGAGCTTTGCTGAGCATCCCCCATATGGGCGATGCAGATTACTCCGGCCATCCCTGTCACGTCGACTCTAGTCTGGAAAGTTATATTGGTGTCCCCCTTTATGTGGATGGAGAGATATACGGAACACTCGATTTTTCTTCTCGAAACCCCCGTTCAACACGCGCTTTTCTCAATGAAGATACCAATTTGGTTCGTCTGCTGGGAAGCTGGGTTGCCAAAACCATAACGCGCTGGCGACTGGATAAAGACCTGGCCCAGCATCAAAAACTCAACAACGCTGTTACCAATGCCCAAACCCAGTTTATTGCAAGCAGCGAGCGCCAGAAGGGCTTCGAAACACTGCTCACAGATACCTTATCTTTAACGGAAAGCCTGTACGGTTTTATTGGTGAAGTTCTTTATAACAAAGACGACTCACCCTATTTAAAAACGTATGCCATTACTAATATTGCCTGGGATGACACCACAAGAGATTTCTATGAGAATAATGCGCCGCAAGGCATTGAGTTCTCTAACCTAGACACGCTGTTTGGCGCTGCGCTTCGTACTGGCCATCCGGTGATCGCAAATATGCCTTCAGCGGATAGCCGCAGTGGCGGCCTACCAAAGGGCCACCCACCACTGAATTCATTCCTGGGCTTGCCTATTCACCATAACAATAAACTAGTCGCCATAGTAGGAGTCGCCAACCGCCCTCAAGGCTACGACCAAGCGCTTGTTCACTTCCTTTCACCGCTGCTTGCCACCATCGGACAACTCGTGGAAGCAGACAAAAATAACAAGCAGCGCAAAAAAAGCGAACGCCGGCTCACGGATATTGTTCACGCAACCCAGCTGTCAACCTGGGAGTGGCACCTTACAAACGGCGAAGTGCATGTCAATGAGCAATGGGCAGGAATCATTGGCTACACGCTGGCAGAGCTAGTGCCACTTAGCTATGAAAAGTGGGCGTTATTTGTTCATCCGGACGATCTGCCATTGGCCGATCAACTGCTCAATCAACACTTGGCAGGGGGGCTACCCACCTACGATGCCACGTATCGAATGCGCCACAAAAACGGACAATGGGTCTGGGTACGCGATTACGGGCGGGTTATAAGCTGGGGCAGCGATGGCTCGCCACTTTGTATGTCTGGCATGCGCCAGGACATTAATCAGCAACGCCGTTCAGAATTACACTTAAAGGAACATGCGGCACACACTCGGGCCATCCTCGACAATATGGCCGATGGTCTGATCAGCTATGATGCGACCGGAATGATCCAAAGTTTGAATACGGCGGCAGAACATATTTTTGGTTATAGCAACGCTGAAGCAAAAGGCCAGGATATCTGCCTTCTGCTCGCGAATGGAGAACAAGAACAATCCAGCCGGCAAATGATGGGAGAGCCAGCCACCCCATATGCTGACAAAAAGCGTCGTTTCGAGGTAGAAGGCCTGCGAAAGAACAGCCAGGAATTTTCCATGGAAGTGTCTGTATCCACACTGATCCAGCAGGGAAAACCCCTCCATGTGGCGGTATTACAAGATATTTCCGAACGAAAGCGTATCGAACGCATGAAAAGTGAATTTGTCTCTACTGTCAGCCACGAGCTACGCACACCTTTAACGTCTATATCCGGTGCAATTGGTCTGGTGCTCAAAAATGGCCGGCAAGATCTAAACCCCAAAACTGCGAAAATGGTCGATATCGCCTATAAAAACTGCCATCGTTTAACCCACCTTATTAATGATCTGCTCGATATGGAGAAGCTCGAAGCAGGAAAACTCCAGTTTAATATGATGCCTCAGCTCTTGATGCCACTGGTCGAGCACGCCGTTGAAGCAAACACCCCAGGCGGCGCGGCACGGGGTATTCAATTAAACATAAAACAAAGTATTCCCGAAGCAGAAGTCATGGTGGATAGAGACCGTTTTACGCAGGTAATCACCAACTTCTTATCCAACGCCATTAAATTCTCTCCACCTGAAGCGGTCATCGAAATAAATGCCACAATAAAGGGGAAGTCGGCTGAAGTTTCAGTGCGTGATTTTGGCCACGGTATTTCACGGGAGTTTTCAACCCAAGTATTTCAAAAGTTTGCCCAAGCGGATTCCTCCGACACGCGCGACAAAGGAGGAACCGGCCTCGGTCTCGCCATCAGCCAGGAACTAACCGAGCACATGGGAGGGGAGATTGGCTTTGACCCCGACATCGAAACCGGCGCACGCTTTTACGTTACATTCCCTCTTCTCAACGTGAGTCAGCCAACAGAAGGCACTTCCAAAAGCGACATTCAACGGCCCCGAATATTAGTGGTGGAAGACGAAACGGATATTTGCGAGTTACTCGCCATCATGCTAACCCGCTGTGGCTACGAGGTGGATCAAGCCCACACTGGGCAACAGGCACTCGACGCCCTGAGCAGTCATTCTTACTCAGCGATGACCCTCGATTTAGCGCTGCCTGATACCAGTGGCCTGGAAATTATTCGCCTCACCCGAGAACAGCTCCACACCGCTCACCTGCCTATTATTGTTTTATCAGCGAAAATGGAAGCCGGACGCCTGGAAATGAATGGTGACTTTTCTGATGTCAACTGGCTCGCCAAACCCTTTAACGAAGACGTACTTCTAGACCAGCTTGCAAAACAGATCAACAGCAATGCACAAAAAGAAATGCAGGTGCTTCATATCGAAGATGATACTGATCTTCAAGATGTAATACACGGCATGGCGGGAGGCGACTTTCAATTTACCGCTGCCACAACACTTTCAGAGGCCTGCGATGCAATCGAAACGCAGCCCTTTGATGCCATTATTCTCGATTTAGCACTCCCCGATGGCTCAGGTTGGGACTTATTACCCCTGATAAAAAAGAAACAGCAACAGGCGCGGGTGGTACTATTAACCGGCACCGAGCCTTCTTTGGAACAAGTGCGTAGCGTTGAAGCGTCACTGCTGAAAACACGCATTAGCGCCCGAGAACTGATAGACGCCCTCGGGAAGCGTGTTGCCGCTTCGCCTCCAAAGGTCTAACCACTTTCGTTTTACGACAGCATACAAACCATGAGCCAAACCTTACAAATAAGCTGCCCCCATTGCGCAGCACTCAACCGTGTTCCCAATACGCGATTAACAGACAAGCCCCGATGTGGAAAATGCCACCAAAACCTTTTTAGTGGCCAGCCCATTGAGCTCACCGCCGCCACGTTTAGCAAACACGCCTCGCGCAGTGACATCCCCCTGTTAGTGGATTTTTGGGCACCCTGGTGTGGGCCGTGCAAGATGATGGCACCTCAGTTTGCCGAAGCGGCCACACAACTGGAACCGCATATACGCCTTGCCAAGGTGAATACCGAAGTAGAACAAAACCTCGGCGCACAGCACGGTATTCGTAGCATTCCCACCCTGGCTTTATTCCTCAAAGGTAAGGAAGTCGCCCGCCAAGCGGGAGCCATGATGTCGAAGGATATTGTAGCTTGGGCGCGCGGGCAGCTTTAACACAAGCACCGCGCTCTGATTTTTTCGGCCAAGCTATAAGCAGTACTTATTTCTTTTAAGTAACTGAGCTATTTCCAAAAAAAACCCCGTAGGTTGGGTTAAACGGAGTGCAACCCAACACCTTACAGGGTGGCAATAACAGCGCTCGCTGGTAGGTCTGTTGGGTTTCACTTTGTTCAACCCAACCTTGTATCTCTCAAATATTGGTGATTAGCTGTCACCAATAAAAACCTGAGGCTAATGAGTTTGAGCCCAACCTTAGCATAAGATGCT